>Ga0114999_10004237_pt1 | contig 17494 bp, 20 predicted proteins | sample ArcticOcean_MG_C_3_FD_89820 | JGI IMG/M metagenome (GOLD analysis project Ga0114999, IMG submission 89820) | Marine microbial communities from western Arctic Ocean - ArcticOcean_MG_CB8_126 | ecosystem: Environmental > Aquatic > Marine > Oceanic | place: Arctic Ocean: Canada Basin | collected...
CGACTCGATCTGATGCCAGATACTGCCTCTGCTCTCGTCGACAAGATCGGACGGGACCTCTCGGAACGGATTACAGAACTCGTCGATCACTGCACGGCGGCGCCTGACGAAGAGCGGCTACGGTTTTAGTCCTGCAGCCCCTGGCGCAGGATGCCTGCGTAGCGCTCCAGAGGAAGATTGCCGCCACTGACGATGGCAACGACTCGCCGACCGGCCAGTCTCTGCCTCAGCACGTCCAAAGCCGCCACCGACGCCGCGCCGGCGCCCTCGGCCACCAGATGTGCGTCCCGTGCCAGCCTGCAGACCGCGTCATCGATGGCCGTGTCCTGCACGAGAACAAAGTCGGTCAGCCGCTCCCACAGGATCTGCATCGTCATCTCGAAGGGCACTCGCGTGGCGAGACCTTCATGCACCGACGTCATCCCCGCTTCCACGTCCAGTCTACGCTCAGACCACGCGTGCCAGGCGGCAGGTGCCTGCGCCGATTGTACACCGATTACTTCCGTCGTCGCTTCGCATGCGGCAACGGCCAGACTGATCCCGGCCGCCCCACTCCCCCCGCCGATGGGCACAACGATCAGATCCGTCGCGGGCGCTTCTTGCAGAATCTCAAGACCGATGGTGCCAACCCCGGCGATGAGATCAGGCTCATTGGCGGAGTGAATGTAACGAAGGCCCTCTTTCTCGGCGGCTTCTTCGACCTGTTCGCGAGCCTCGTCAAAATCCTTGCCGAACTGGCGCACGTCAGCACCGAGTCGACGCATCGCCTGGAGCTTGGCCTCGTTTGCACCTTCAGCAGGTGTATAGATCACAACAGGGGCGTCGAAGAGTCGACCCGCATAAGCGATCGATTGTCCATGATTTCCCGTGCTGGCGCTGATCAGCCCGCCGCTACGCTGTGCTTCAGTCAGGCGGCCCACGAGATACACGCCACCGCGCACCTTGAACGCACCCACGGGTTGAAAACTCTCGCATTTGAGAGACAGATCACAGCCAAAGTATTCCGACAGAGCCGGACACTTGATCAGTGGCGTCGGCGGCAAGTAGTCGCCGATAAAGTCGAGGGCACTGTGCACGTCTGCAGGCAGGGGCAATTGCATCTAATCGGCTCCGGATCGAATGCGAGCTTCTGCCTGGGAAAGGAGAGGTTCGTGCTTGTAGGCATCGACCAAGGCTTGTCGATCGATATTCGTGTCGTCGATGAGTTGCTGTACACGTGCAACCAGTAGCGGCAGAGCTCGCGCAACATTGTCGACGATAGTGATCGATGCAGTGCGAGCCGTCCTCGACAGCGGATTCAGGTCAACGGTGATAACCTGCCTCCCGAGACGACGCAGTGCCTCACAGCGGTCGCCATCCTCCAGGGGCACAAAGATCACGTCTGCATCGAGAATACCTGCAGGGTGTACAAAACGTCGATTTGAATCGAGGCCGGGTAGCTCAGTTGTCCCATCCGGCAGTAGAACCTCAGAGGCACCGTGTTCACAAAGAAACTGAGCGATTCGTCGCTCACGATCTGACGACGTGTGGAAAATATTGACCTCCAGCGGCGCCTGCGCTGTTCGACTCAAGGCCACCAATTCCTCCCCCACGAGAGCCGCAGCATTCCCATTGACGGATAACACGGGATGCTGAGCCAGCAATAGACTCGCCGCCGCCGCGTCGATCGCCGTCATCGCCCAGGTCGCCGTCTGCTCGCCGAGCAGATAGTCATACGCCTCTCCTCGCCCGTGGGCGATGAGACCATGCGGCGAGGTCACACCAGCGTCAACACCTGCTACGATCGCATCTCGCAGTCTCAGCGACTGATACCTGGGGTGACTTTCCGGGACGTGTGACATGGATCAGATGTACTCGACGGCTCGTGTGGATAGTGCCGTTGGCGAGGAACCCGTAAAGGGCAGCGTGCTATAGACAGCATTCCCCAACATGATCATCGACGCCGCTCCGCCGGCCGCCTCGACCTCGGCAATCGACTTGATCACCTCTTCGTGTGCGAGCAAACCTGAATCCTGCGCAAAACGCCTGGAAATGTCGATCGTCGTCGCCATGTCGACGTTCGCCTGGGAGGCCAATTTTCCCAACTCAGTCAAGGCCTCGTCGGCGGCATGGTTGATCGCCTGACGACGAATCGGATCAGCGAGAATGTCACGCGTGCGAATCTGGCTAAAATAACGGTAGTGGAGTGCAACCCCATCGTCGACGGACAACGCCTCGGCTGCCAACGGATTCCCCTGTCTGAGTTTCACCAGACAACCACCATGATACTGTGCACAGACATCACCCAATCCGGTGAGCTGCTCCACCTCGACAACATGTGCAAGCATCGCCAACTCATGGCGACTGTGACCCAGCTCAAGGAGTCGATCGATGGCGAAACCAGCCGCCAGCGCCGAGGCACCACTCAGGCCAAATCCGGAGCTCAAAGGCAAGGTCGTGTGCAGGTCGATCGTGAGTTCAGCGTCCGGCACCAATCGAGACGCCAGGCCGATGACGGTTGGAAAATCAATCGGTTCCCCGTTGAACAGCACGTGGGTGCCATGTCCCGCACTCTCTCGTACCGTGGCTGTCACACCCTCACGAACGGTGTATCCCAAGCCGAGGGAGTGCATCTGCGAGGGGTCGTCGTGGGCAATAATCTTGAAAACCCCTGAGATATTTCCCGGCGCAAAGGCCTGTGCCGTGTCCGTCATTCTATCTCCTGCCTCGCATTAGTCAGTGTTTGCCAGCCATGCGGGCAACTGTGTCACATCGTCCAGTTGTGCAAGCCGCGGAAACCCGTCGAGCGTGCCCAATTCTGCAAGGCCTGTCTCTACGAGGATAAAGTCGATCCCTGCTCTTTTGGCGGCACCCGCGTCAGGTGCACTGTCCCCGATATAGATCGCCTGATCGGCGCTGCATTGCAAGCTTTCCAGCACCCGCAGCAAGCAACCCGGATCTGGTTTGTGGGCCTGGACGTCTTCGGCGCCAACGATACAGTGCACCAGATCTGTCAGATGGTCCCGGGCGAGAATTTCCTCGATGCGATAGCGAAACTTCGTCGTCGCGATGGCACACTTGATCTGCTCAGATCGCAATTGAGCAAACATCTCTGGCACGCCATCATAGACCCGCGTGTGACCCAGCATTACCTCGTCGGCACGGGCCCGGAACAACTGGGCGAATTGCTCTGCTCGTGGCCGCTGCTCCTCTCCACACAGAACAGCCAGCGTGTCCGGCACAGAGAGACCGATCGTGCGCCGAATCGCCTCTGCATCTGATACGGGCAGCTCCATCACCACTTGAGCCGACTGTACACAATCGATGACACCATCAGAGGAATCGGCAAGGGTATAGTCGAAATCAAAAATCGCGACGACGGGTTTCATACCGATGTTCAAACACCCTCGACGACGGGCAGGTGCGAGGCGTGCTCACGACCATGGAGAATCTGCGTGTGGGCGATCAACGGCTCCCCCTCAAAGAGCGGGGCCATGTGATTTGGATGCGGCAGAATTCGCGGCAAGTCGAAACTGGTAACCGTCAGACAGACGACGGGAAAGGGGCCCGTACCAGGGGGCAGATAGACATCCGTCGCCAGATCACCACCAGCGCCGGGGACCATTTGATGTACAAGGGCTCTCACCGAAAGGGCTCTGTCATGGTGATCCCGCGTTGACACCGAGTCCGCGACGAAAGGCCTCCAGGGACAACAGATCGTCAGGCGAACAATTGCCGATGTTGACCTGTGTCCCATAGCGCTCGATCAACTCACGACGCAATCGATGAATGTCGTGGTGATGGACATTTGAGATCCAGGGGCCCGGCAATTCAAACATCACCTGTTCGATTCCTACAGCTGTGACGATCTCGTCGATCACTCGCGCCGTGTCGGCGTCGTCGTCGAATATCTCGGCCGCCTCCAACAACAGCACACTGCTGCCGGCATCCATACAGGCCTTGGCATTGTCGAGCAGAGGGATCGAGTTGTCGAGCCCCTCCTTCTTGCCGACTTCGCCCAGCACTTTCAGGTCAAATTCCTCCACGGCCCGGGCAATGATCTGGCGCTTCCAATCAACCGTGACGGGTGCAATGTTGTCGGAGACCTCTACCCAGCGGTATCCAGCCTCCACACAAGCGGGCAAATAGCGATCGAGTTGCCCATGCACCTGCGCATACTCCAGATACTGGCCACCGGGAAATGGCTCGATGTCCATCGACACATAGTGCTGAATTTTCTCGCCCAACAGCTCAGCAGAATACAATCGCGACATGCCCACGGCGATCTTGGCAAAGTCAAAGTGTGCAGCTGACATCTGGGTCAGATCGCGCTGTTGCTGCAGACCAAGCCCCCAGTCGGCGACCATCGTGAAACCGGCGCCACGCGGTTTCGTCGTTCGTTCACTTGCCTGTGCTCCGTCCAGCCCGGCGAAGGGATGGGGCGCTTGCGACGTCATGTTTTGGTTCCTCGCTCTGTTTGCATCATATCAGCTTGGCCACGTACGTGTTTAGCAAAGGGCAAGACGTTATCGGCATGCCGCGTGTTATCGAAGTAGCAGACGCAGTGTATCGCCAGCAGCCACAGTAACAGGAAGGAACTCTCCCCCATCCTGACACCAACTCAGATGACACTCATCCTTGCCACCATTGTAAAGCAGCACGTCACCATCCGTCGCACCGACACGGGGACGAACCAGCGACAGGATCTGCTCGGGCAGACGCGGCGTGCCGGAAGCATCCGCAAAACATAAGGCGGGACGCACTTCGCCGAAGGAATCGCGCGCACCCAGCAACAGTGGACCATAACAACCAGTCACCGCGCCGGCACCCCAGTTGCGACCGTGTCCCGCCGCAACGGAGCAGATGGCGCCCCCCATATCCGCGTGCTCGCGTCCCCCACGCAACACGCGTCGCGCCATACTGAATTTGCGCGCCGCCAGATCGAGAGCACGCCAGGCATAGTCCAAATCACCTGTGAGTTGGTACGCCAGCGCCAGCGCCGCCGTCGATGGTTGCTTGATCGGCCGAGCGGATCCATCGTCGCCCCACTCGCCCCAGTAGAGCATATCGGCTCGCTTTCCCGGACCAGACTCTCGGCGCGTCACACGTTCGGGCAGCATCAGGGCAAGGGGGGCGTCGCTTGGTGACGGAAACCGGCCGATCACTTCCATCAGCTCCGCATCGAAACGCGTGTCATTGAATACCTGACGATAGTGGGCGATGGCCACAGCGGAGACGTCACCGAAGCAATCATCGATCTGATCGACGAGGGGCGCGACCAGACGCATCGCCGCGTCGCGGAAGATCTCGTCTCCCGACGCCTCAAACAGATCGCCGTAGCATTGTACGGCGCCTGAAGCCAGATGATTTTCGACACCTGCAAGAGGGTCTCCGTCGACCTTATGAGCCAGGGCAACCATGCCCTTCATCTCTGGCACGCCACGGACCTGCTCCCAGTCCAGAGGCTGACCATCCAGGTGCCAGCCCAGGGGAATCTCTCCGGGGGCTGCGAGCAAACGCTCCGCCCGCTTGCGTCCGTATCTGAGGGCCCACTCCAGGTAACGACCGTCACCGGCATCGCCTAAGACACGATGCGTTGCCAAGGCGATGTGGACGAAACGCAGATGCTCGGCCACCTCAAAAGCAAAGCGAGGATCATCGCTGACTTCCCGGCTGCCAATCTTCCAGCTGTGGAAAACGTCTCGTGTTGCATCGTACCAGGTTGGCACGTCGGCCACCCAATTGCCAATGTGGTGGGCCGCATCTTCCAGCGCCTCACGAGCCTGTATATCGCCCGGGCACAAGCCAAGGTATCGCGGCAGGAACAACAGAAAGGGTTCGGTGCCGTGGTGCGCCTCAGCCTCTGGCTCGTAACCGTGATAGCCGTCAGTTCGCACCCACGTGAGCAGGTCCGCAAGCAAGGACTCAAAATGCTCGATGATGGCGGTGTCGCCCGTCACCAGATAGTGAGGAAACCAGGTCAGGGCATAGTTCGCCTCATCCTCACCCCCGTGATTGCGGTGAGGACCATCCATGAGACGACTCTGATCGAGCCAACGACTCAGATCGGTGCGTAGTGACTGTACGGCTGTGTGTGTTTGCTGCAGAACCGTCGCGTCTGATTCGGACACGGCTGCGCTTTCGACAGGGACAACTCAGGGACCGGCAATCTACGCAAGGTCCCGCGTGTCGAGAAGGACAACTGCACAGCAGCCAAGCACCGGCTCAGAAATAGGTTGCAGCGCTGAACAGAATCCCCGCCGACGTCGTCTCATTGTCGAAACCATCACGCGTCCAGTTGTACTGGTAGTCGAGTTTGAAGACGGAGTCTGGGACGGGGCGGAAGTTCAGCCCAAGCGTGAGACGGGTCTGATGATCTCCATCCGTATCGGTATCGAAGTCGACATTCCCCATACGAGCGACAGCGGTGAATCTCGACCCGGGCATGGCTGTGAGTAGTCCATGACCGAAAGGACGGCTCAGCTGGGCATAATAGCCACTCTGGGCACTGGCCAGCAGGGGCTGTGTCGCCGGCGCATCAATCGAAGCACTGGCGAACTCTCCTTCGGCGCGAAACCCCGCCCAGTCCCCATGCACGTCAACGACCCATAGCGTGAGATCTCGACGCGCATCAATCTGAAGTCCTTCGATTTCCCAATCGTTGATGGGTCCTGTGTGAACGGAGAATCCAATCTCCGCTGCTGGCTTGGGGCTTACCGCGAGTCGCCCCGTCCAGGAGGGGTGGCGATTGTTGTCCTCGAGATTGCCCTTTCCTGCGGGAATTCGAGTACCATCTGCGTCCCCCAGCAAGACGCCGTCATTGTAACCGTTGACGGCGTAGATCTCGTAGGCCACGCGCGCCTCCGATGTCGGGTAGAACGCGCCGTGGAAACCCATGCCGACTTCAGACAGCGCGGTACCGATCAGATCGGTGCTCATGAGAGGACGATCTGTGAGTTCATTTGCAGGAGAATCGTGGGCCAGGTTGAAGCGCCCAAGGGGTGCCAGCAACATGCCCATGCGAAAAGTGGCTGCCGGATGCAGGTCGAAGTCCATCAGCGCCGCCTCAACGACGATCTCCTCACCGCCCTCTTCGAATTCTAGTTCGGCGACCATGCGCAGGCGATCGGAAATCGGTGCATAGGCGAAGAGATTGAAACGTTTTGCCTCGAAGGTCAGTTCCTCCGTAAACCCTGCCTCACGCTCCCAACGCAGGTGTGTCTCCATATAACCGCCGATCCGGGTACCACTGCCATCAGCTTGTATGAAGGGCTTGTCGGTTATGCCTCCGGCAACCCCGGGACGCCCATCGGCAGCAAACGTTGCAGTCGTGGTGAAGGTGGCGACGGCGAGTCCGATCACAAGGGAAATTGTGCGAGAATGAGTCATTGGATCACGATCTCCACATCTTTGGTGGTGTCATCGGTGAGGCCATCAACGACCTGGACGACATACCGCCGTAGGGGTTGCGAGGCAGGACCGCGAATGACGCGGCCATCGATCTGGAAGGTGGATCCGTGGCATTTACAGGAAATGAAGCCACCACGGGGCTGCACCTGGCATTTCAGATGCGTGCATTGAGAACCGATCGCCAACCACCCATCTTCGGCACGGATCAGCCAGATTTTCTCTGGCAGTCCCGGCGCATCTACGAGCAAACCATCCTGGTCTGCGATCTGTGACAACTGCTGAGCTGGAATTCGCACGCGTCCATTGGACACGTCACCGCGATAGCTCATCGCTGTGGCGCATGCCGATAGCAGAGAGCCACTGAGCACGGCGACGGCTCCTGTGGCGGCGGCACTCTTGAGAAAGCCGCGGCGATCCTCGCTGACAGCAGGTGAACGGTTCGCCCTCATAGGGACTTCAGGAAGGCGACGACGGCGTCACGCTCTGTTGATGACAGTGCAGCAAACCCATCGCGAGCGGCCTGTGCCTCACCACCATGGAGGAGCACGGCTTCATCAAGCGATGTCGCCCGTCCGTCGTGCAGGTAGAACTCCTGCCCACCGAGAAATTCCGGCACCAGGCGTGTGCCCCACAGAGGCGCCGTGCGCCACTCATAGCCATCCGCATCGCCATCGGGACGGTGGTCGGCCAATCCTTCTCCCATGTCATGGATCAACAGGTCTGAATACAACGCGGCCTCTTGATTTGCCAGGGCCGACAGTTCGTGGTCGCCGGTACGCAGCGTGGGCACGTGACAGGCGACACATTGCAGGCTGGCAAACAGGGCCTCACCACTTTCTACCTCGGCGGTGATTCGACCCCTTGCCGGTGGTTGCAGCAGGCGCACATACATGACCGTCTCGAGAACCGTATTGGCGGAGATCTCAGGATCGGGGGCGATGACACCGATCGAAACCGTTGCTGTATGCTGCGACTGAAAATTCTCTTCGGGGATAAAATCGCTCGTGACCCCCATGTCCTGCTGGTAAGCTGCCGACACCTGTTCCAGTAGAGACGAAACCTGCGATTTACGTGAAAACCGTCCTACATGGGGCCCCGCGCCACCGCCGACGTGACGCTCAGAAACAAAGTCCGCCGCCATGACCCAATTCACGCGGCCGGAAATTCCATCGCCATCCGCATCATCGGGATCTTCGAGAGCCACGATCGTCTGTTCGTCGATCGCCTCGATGAGACCTACGCCAAACACCGGCGGCGGCAGACGGAAGGATCGATCCACGCCGGCTGGAACCCCTTCTGGTATTAGTCGGATTCCCGGAATCACCTTGTCCTGATGCTGTGGCCCGCCGGAGTCGACGAGCAGATCCCCCCCCGCACTGAAGCGGAAGAAGCCTGTTTCCACTGAACCTCTCCCGTCTCCAGGATGACAGCCCTCGCAACTGACATTGTTGAAGATCGGGCCAAGGCCTTCGGCAACGGTGAAGGGCTTCTCGAAGTTCTCATCGCCCTGCAGGAAGACTGCATTCAGACTCTGATCGAGTCCGTCTATCGGTGCCGCGAATTCATTGCCTGCTGTCGGAGTCTTCGTCATCAGTGTATCACAGCCGCCTAGCAGACTCACTGCGACAGCTGCGAAGAGCACACGAGATCGATTTCGCATGGATGTACCTTGGGTGGTTGAGTGTTCTGAATGGATCTGCAGGATCAATTTTTAGCTTCAGCTAAACAATTAACCATCTATGTCATAATTTAGTCAAGTCTAATTTTCTCTTTTGACACGCAAAAACTCACTATTTGCCAGCCCTCAGGTCGTATGTCATGTTTCGGGCGTTCCCAAAGGGCCGCTCATCTGCGTGGGCGATCCACGTTGTCCTTGAACATCCCGACCCGGAGGCAAGTGTGGCATTGGCAAATCCGATCCTGTCCGCAGCACTCAACCACATTTCCCTCGAGCAGATAAAGGCCGACAAAGGCCCTCCACCGTGGTCTCACCCTGTCGCCCTCGCCGAGCATGTTGTGGGCGTCGTCATCTATCAGGACGAAACTGCCAAGAACGACAATCACTGCCACACATACGATGAGTTCTGGGTCGTACTGGAGGGCGAAATCCACTGGCAGATCGAGGGACGTCAAGATCTGGTTCGAGCCACAGCGGGTGACTTTGTCTTCGTGCCGGCCCGAACATTCCATCATATCCACCCCCAAGGCTTGTCGGTGCGTGTCGGCATCGCACTTCCCGGTCATGGTCATCTACATGATCGCCCTGCACGAAGTGTCCGGGTCGACGTGGAAGCGCCAGCCCAGATCCCCGCCGAAGGAAGTTGAGACCATGACCTCCACAGACTCAGTACCAGCGGAGCGAGACTCAGCGCCTGGACACCCTGACTCGGCGCAAAAAGAAGTTGCGTCGCCGACAGCGTCCCACGCAGAGCACGAATCACTGCCGCAGCGTGTCCTTGGACGCACGGGCGAAAAAGTTCCGATTCTCGGTCTGGGCACGGCCCCTGCCGGGATGGGGATGGGCGACAGTGATGCGATCACCCTTTTTGAGGCGGCCATCGATCAGGGCGTCACGTACATCGATACGGCACCCGGATACGAGCGGGCGCAGAAACAGCTGCGTCAGATTCTGCCTCGACGTCGGGACGAGATCTTTCTCGTGACCAAGACGAACACCTCCGACCGCAAGGAAGCGATCCACAAACTTGAAGAGGCTCTTCGAGAACTGAACACGGATGCCGTCGATCTCGCCTACGTACACTCCATGGGCAACCAGGATACAGATCAGGTCTTGTCGAGTGAGGGCGCGCTGGCGGGGCTGCGGGAGGCACAGCGCCGCGGGCTGACGCGCTACATCGGTGTCACCGGCCACAGCCTTCCCCATCGAGTGCAGCGTGTCATTGAAGAGGATGATATCGATGTGATCATGATCGCCCTGAACTTCGCCGACCGTCTGACCTATGGCTTCGACCAGAGTGTGCTGCCCGCGGCGATGGCCCGCAACGTCGGCGTCGCTGCCATGAAAGTCTACGGCGGCGCTGAGGCGATGAAGTACGACACAACAGATCACGAACGGCGTCGCCCGTCGGCGATCGAGGCAGTGATCGATGAGTTCGACTACGAGTTGGCCCTACGCTGGGCCCTATCGCTGCCTGGCGTGGCAACGGCCGTTGTCGGCATGTATACGCATCAGGAGTTGCGGCAAAACATTGAATGGGCTCGAGGTGCGCGTCCTCTCGATGAAGCCCAGCTGCAGAAGCTGCAAACTCAGGCCGAGCGTCTGGCGACGCACTGGGGTGAACACTATGGCCCTTGTCACGAGCAGCCACGCTGGCGCAAATGGTTGCAGCGTCTGCGCCCCGGTCGTTAGTCCATGGCAACGGGCATCCTCGATACAAGCAAGGGATTCTTCGAGCAGATCGTTAAGCCCTTACTGCAGCAACACTTCCCCGATGATGTGCAGCGGATGGCCTGTGGTTTTCTAGGCTATGGCTCAGAATGCCTGGAGATGGACGACGAATTGTCACGCGATCATCACTGGGGCCTGCGCGTCGACATTTTATTGCCCGAGGATCTGCATCAGCGGATCGGGTCCCAGATCTTGGAACGGCTTGTCCCCGAACTGCCGAACGAATTTGGTGGTGTATCGCTGCGAGAGGGCCACGTCGCCGGTCACGGCATCGCACCGGAAAGCCTTCCCGCCTTTCTGCAACGCACCATCGGCCTTGCGCACGCGCCGCAAACCCATGCGCAGTGGTTGGACTTACCAGAAGTCGACATCATCCATGTCACCAATGGTCAGATATGGCACGATCCCGGCGCTGAACTGACGACGATTCGTCAGACCCTGGCCAGCTACTATCCGGAGCCTGTCTGGCTCCGGCGTATCGCACATTGGTGCCGCTATGCTTCAGGAATGGGGATCTATGCCCTGAACCGGGCCGTGCTGCGAAACAATCAGGTATACGCATGGACGGCGTTTTCGCGCTGCCTCAAGTGGTCGATCGAGCTCGCCTTTCTGCTCAATCGCACCTACTTCCCTTACGACAAGTGGCTGATGCCCTTTTTTGTGCAGTTGCCGCATCTGGCGCAGCAGATGAATCCCCTCATCGAGGAGTCAGTGCAGGCAGACACGACCTGGCAGCGACGCCTCGCTTTGCTGGCTGAGATGGCTGATTTTCTCGATGCGCGCATGGTTGAGTTGGGCGTCATTCCGGCGCATCCTCCTTTCGGAGGGTCAGAAACCTCGAGCTATCGACTCCTCGAACACGCCTATGGTGCGATCCTACAGCAACTATCAGAGGATGTGGTGTCACACGTACCGTGCTGGGATCAGATCCCGTTGGAACAGTTTCATACGGGCTACGTCGCGTCGATTCCTCTGGAAGAATGGGATTCGATTCTGCATCTGACGCCCACCTAGACGCGCGACCTCGGAGCGTCGAGATCTCTTCACCTCGAGACCTATACCTCGCCGCGTGCCCTAGCTTCGAGGTGTCGCCGGATCCGAACAACCGTCTTGGGCCCGATCCCTTGCAGGTCGGCCAGACGATGGGTATCCAGTGCCCGCTGTAATGCGGGCAGACCATCAATGCCATAGTCCATGAACAGAGAACGCACGGTCTTTACACCCACTCCGGGAATCGCCGCCAGGTCGAGGACTGATTCGGGAACACGCTGGGCCCACTCCTGCCATTTGTCGCAGCTGCCCGTGTCCACGAGCTGTTGGACCATGTGCTGAATCGTCGGCCCAATGCTGGGAATCTGCTTCAGACGCCCCTCGTGGCGCAGAGCTTCCATCGATTCGGGCCAGCGGCTGATCGCGTAGGCAAGGCGCCTGTAGTGGGTCACGTGCAACTCTTCCATGCCACCGATGACGAGATAATCTGCCAGCTGATCCAACCTGCGACCGATGGTCTGATTGCCTTGCCAGCGAATCTGACCACTGCCGTCGGATTCCTGCGTGTCGTCGAGGGGAAATCCTGTCACGTTGAGGCGTGTTTCCTTGCCAGCTTCGCCACCTGGTCGTGCCGGAAGCAGCCCACTTCGTGGTCATTTACCATGCCCGTTGCCTGCATCAGTGCGTAGCAGATCGTCGGACCGACGAAGGTAAATCCACGCTTCTTCAGATCTTTGCTCAACGCGTTGGACAGATCTGTTGCCGCTGGCACGTCGGCGGCCTCTTTGAATGAGTTCTGGATCGGCGTGCCGTCGACGAAACTCCAGATATACGCATCCCAGGACCCGACTTCGTCGACGACGGCAAGAAAAGCCTTTGCATTGCGCACGGCTGCATTCACCTTGAGCCGATTGCGCACGATGCCTTCATCCTGCAACAGTGCCTGGATCTTGCGCTGGCAATAGCGGGCGACTTTGGTTGGATCGAACCCATCAAAGGCACGTCGGTAGTTGTCGCGTTTGTTGAGGATCGTCGACCAACGTAAGCCTGCCTGGGCACCCTCAAGGATGAGAAATTCGAACAACCGTTGATCATGGTGCAACGGTGTTCCCCAGTCCTGATCGTGATATGCCTGCATTAACTTGTCGTTGCCCGCCCAGGCACAACGTTGCAGCTCTGCCACTTATGCGCCCGCCTTCTTCAATCTCGCAGTTGCTTGCGAATGACCAGTTTGAGACCGGACCATATCTCGTCCACGGCAGCGACCTTGATTTCCACGAGCCCGACACCGAGTGCCGCATGCCGGATGACATCTTCTATGATGTCTGTCTTGACGCCGGATGCTTTCTTCGGCCACGACACCCACAGCATACCAGCCGGGCGCAGGTGTTGGCGCCAGCGTGGCAGATTCTTGTGCAGATCGGCTTGTCGATCACAGAACGCGTGGATAAAATCGAACTCACCACGCAACTGTGACTTCAAGTCAATTCCATCGGGAAGAGGGCCGAGTAGATCGGCATAGTGATCGGGTGCCCGAACGAAAAGGGCACGCATCCCTCGTTTGATTCCAAGCTTATCGACCAGGCGTCGCTGGGAGTATCCAGATTGTGTCATAGAAGCGACGATACCGAGACCATGAAACCCGGTCAATCCACAACGATTAACCGCGCGTCCCAGCGCAAGCCTGCCAGGATCGCTTCGCACAACTCCATCGTCTTCACCGCTTCGTTGAAATTCGCTGCCGGCGCACACAATCGACGCAATGCTGAGCCTGGGCGCTCGCCGCATCAGGCGCTTGGGTCTTGATCGGCGCCGGCGCTTCATCCACGATGTGGATCTCCCCTCCCCGGCCCCCTTCCAGATACGCCGAGATTCCATCACCATGAATCGGCGCGTACCAGCCGACCACTAGATGTATAGCTGTGGGTTAGTTGAGCATCGCAGTCATTGTCGAAGCGAACCAGCGCTGTGTGCACATCCTTGAAGTCGCCGGTGGCCCGGCGCACGACGCTGTGCACCTCGGCCACTTCGACGCCAGCCAACGTCGGTCCCATGCGACCAGACCTCAGGCCCCAGAGGCAGCTGCCCGATCCGGCAGATGCCTCGTCTCACCAATGCCAAGTCCCGGTGGTTTCTTCATGAGTGTGTCGATACCACCCTCGAGACTCACTGCCGCCGTCGCAGCATGCTGATGCGCAGGTGTCGCCAGTACGACGGCGGCGCCATCGGGTAGAGCGCCGATTCCCTCGAAACGATCGGCAAGGTTGTATTTGGTCGCCCACACGCGTGCGCGCCTGCTGGGATGCAGCTGCAATCGCCACAACAGGTACATCTTCCAGCGTTGCCAGGCGCTCAAGAGGGTGGCGTCCACGCCCTGTGCAGCCGACGACACCAATCTTCACCTGCTTGTGATTACTCATGAGTGTCCTCAGGTCAATCAGGATCCAGTACGTCCGTGATGCTGCCAGCGCAGCGAAAGCCAAGGTCTACGGCGGCGGATCGACTGCTGTCTCTGACCGCAAGGGCCTGATGCGTGCCACGAACCACCCATACTTCGTTCGACGTCCCAGGGGCGATCGGATTCCTCGTCGGACTGCGAGCGTAAAAGTCCGCAGCCTACCCATCCGCCATCCACTCTCCGGCGACGTCTCCCATATCGTAGACCTCAAAAGGAGAGGCTTCATGGGTTCTGGTCGCATCCGGCATGTCGCCCCAGACAAAAAGCCGCGCATCTGTCCCCCGTGCGGTTTTCTCCCACTGAGCCTCACTTGGGATTCGCAGCTGACGCCAATCGCAGTAAGCCAACGCCCCTCGCCAGGTCACCCACTGCAGTCGTTGTTCGTTCGCTTCAACCGCCCCCCGGACGCTGTCTTCATCTGCCTGCATCTGCCCCAAATCAGCAAGCATCAACACATTCGACAACATCGCCTGGTTCGACGCGATGGTGACGGAGAGCCACAGGTCATTCAGATAGCTCACATAGTCACCGACTGTGACCTGAAATTGATCGATATAGAACGAATCAAGTTCCACGACGTGTGCCGGCATCGAGTCTGGAGATGGGGCGGTCAGTACACCGGCAGCCAGCAGCGCCTGCTCAGCTGCCGATGTGAGTCCCATCGTAAACGGGCCAGCGGGAATCAGACGCATCTGATGATCCGTGGCAGCAGGCGATGGGTGAATGACGTAGCCCGGTGCAGTATTCAGCCTGGCCGCCGTCACCGACGCCTTGCGACCACAAGCGCTGTGCAAACCCACGATCAGGCACAGGCTGACGAGAGCAGCCCACTGTTTTTGCATAGCTAGGTCGTCAGCGGCGCAAGCTGCGATGAATCGAGTCCTTGCGGACGTTGCATGTCACGGTAACGCAGATAGAGCTCTACACCATTCAGTTCGCGTTGGAATGTCGCTCGCTCGTCGCAGGCGACCATCTCCAACTCGACCCAATTGACTCCGGGAAGAATCCAATCGGCAGGCAGGCGGAATCGTAGCCAATGGAAGGCGCCCGCAAGAGGAGCCTGGAGTTGTTGGGCGCCGTAGAGCCGCACAGGCATCGTCACGGCACGTTCGTCGGTGATTTCAGCCTCAGACAGAGCCAGCAACCGGTCGTTGAAACGAAGCACCATCTCATCGTCGACACACATCTGCTGAAGCCGCAGCGTCAGCTCTGCCGATCGCATTTCGCCATCTTGGCGCGCACTCTCGACATCGTCCGCCACTTCAATCTCTACACGTGCCGTTTCCCCCGACTGCAGACGAATCGGCAGCGAGCGATCCGGCGTCGTCGTCGGCTCATCAGGTGCCCCTTCGCGAGGTTGCAGGTAGTAGCGTTTGTCACGCCGCTTCGTCGTCTCTGGATACGCCATCTCGCGCAGAAACTGATACTGTGCGTCGGCCAAGGGCCAGGGCAGATAGCCATGATAGAAGCCCGACCAACCCCCCGCGTACAATGTCTGCTGCAGGGCACGATACATCTCTATGTGCGGCATGCCGACCGCTTCGTGGTAGACGCGGCGCGGTGGTCGATAGTAGGCAGACGTATCAGTCGCTGCCGCCATTTGTGGCAACCACGAGGGCTTTGGCTGCGTGTCTGTGAGGAGGCATTCGTCCTGTGCGCAGACCCAATCGAGGTATCCCGCTCTAAGCCAGCTATCGACATCGAGACCGACACGCATGTTGCGCTCTTCATGTAGAGACACACGGGCACTGACGCTGAAGTTACGTCCCTTCACCTTCCCCACTTGTTCGGCGAGTTGTCGAACGTGGCCAACAAATTCTGTCATCCGCTGCATCCCCGCCTCTTCTTCCCCTGTCTTGAAGAAGCGTAGATCGAACATGAAATCGAGTTCGATCCCGTCGGGTTCGTAGTCTTCGAACACCTCACGCACCATGGCAAGCTTGTCTTCGTGTACGGCATCCTCGCTGAAGTCATAGCCCCATAGATAGCGGCCCTCCTCACCGATACAGATCGCCTCAGGGTCTGCCTGCTTGAGCACACCGGCTCGATCACTGCCCGGTGCGGCAGGATCCTGCAGCTTCAAACTTGGAACGACCCGTGTTCCAAGTTCCCGACCTCGATTCACCACGGCGCGCAATTGATCGGTGCCGAGTGTTCGCGCTTCCTCAACCATGCGCATAATGCGCCAGTCGATGTAGCTGCCCCATTCCTTCTGTCCTTGTCCCACGACGCGACCAACCTTGCTATCGTGGAAGTAGACATCCCCGTAGCCCAGACCAAGTACAAGCGTATCGGCACCTGTCCCTGCGAGTTCGTCGACAGGCCACTGCAACATGTGCAGACTCGCTGGCGGCTCGATCCGTTTGGCATGGAAATGATGGGCGTCGTTGTAGTAGATGAGCCGGGGATGTGACATGCTAGAGTGCTCCCTTGAAAAACTGGCCTGCCCGCCGTGGTTAGGATATTGTTGGCACGTCGCAGGCCACCTGCGCACATTACCAGGCCGCCTGCCTCTTCAGTAACAGGGCCTTTGCCGGCGACAAGTAAAGCCGCCACCGAGTTGGGGGAAACCCCAGCCCCATCACCTACATTGGAGCTGCCGTCTCATGCCGCCAAAGACAACCCTCCGAAGCGCTCTGTATGCCTACCCATGGGCGCTGCATCGACCGGATCTGAACACGGCGATAGATCGTGTGGTCTCCAGTGGCTGCGACGAACTCGTCGTCACACCCTGCTATCACCGAGCTGATTTCTTTCAGCCGGCAGATCCGACCATGCCGATCTGCTATGGCGAACGCGGCGCCGTCTTCTACGGCATCGACGAATCATTGTACAGTGACACACCGATTCGCCCTAGGTTGAGCCGGCTTGTGGACGGTCCGGATGACCTAGAACATGCCGCCGAGGCCACACGACAGCGTGGAATGGATCTGTCCTTATGGATGATCTACAACTTCCAGGATGAACTAAGCGAGACCTGGGCCCAATTTGCCCGTCACGACCCCTTTGGCAATGGCCATAGAGGCGCACTGAGTCTTGGTGCACCCGAGGTTTCCTCTTACTTCGTAGCTCAGACCCATGACGTACTGAATCGCTTCAAACCCAATGTCGTGTGGATTGAATCTCTCTATCGGCAGGGCATGGCGATCCCCAGTAAGACACGAGCGATCATCACACCACGATGTCAGTTTCTACTTGCTCTCGACTGGAATCAGGGAATGCGTGCGCAAGCCGAGAAGGCGGGCGTA
>Ga0114999_10004239_pt1 | contig 17491 bp, 17 predicted proteins | sample ArcticOcean_MG_C_3_FD_89820 | JGI IMG/M metagenome (GOLD analysis project Ga0114999, IMG submission 89820) | Marine microbial communities from western Arctic Ocean - ArcticOcean_MG_CB8_126 | ecosystem: Environmental > Aquatic > Marine > Oceanic | place: Arctic Ocean: Canada Basin | collected...
CAATATTTCTTAAGGTATCTTTTTTTTCTTGGGATTGGGTATCCGGCATGACTATTACAGTTTTATATCCTCTTGCGTTGCCAACTAAACATAAACCGATACCAGTATTTCCTGCTGTACCTTCAACAATCGTTCCACCTTTTGAGATTAATTTTTTTTCTTCAGCATCTTTTATTAATGCCCATGCAGCTCTGTCTTTTATAGATCCTCCTGGATTTAAGTACTCAGCCTTTCCATAAATATTACATCCAGTTAATTCTGATGGGCCACGTAACTTTATTAAAGGTGTATTGCCAATTCCTTCTATGAAATCCTTTTGCGTATTTTTCATTTTAATCTTTTACTTTATCGTCAACACCATAAGGTCTAAATTTTCCTTTATTCTCGAGCTTCACTGCTTTAGCAGGTATGCCAACCATCGTTGCGCTTTTGGGTACATCTTTAACAACAACTGCATTGGCTGCAATTCTAGCGCTCTTTCCAACTACAACAGGACCAATGATTTGAGCTCCTGATCCTATAACAACATGATCACCAATCGTGGGGTGTCTTTTTTCATTACGTTGTGTTTCGCTATCAATGCTTGGTGAGATTCCACCTAAAGTTACCGCATGATAAATGGTAACATTATCTCCAATTTCAGATGTTTCGCCAATTACTACTCCCATGCCATGATCAATGAATAAATTTTTACCAATTTTTGCACCTGGGTGAATTTCTATTCCAGTAAAAAATCTAGAAGTTTGAGATATAATTCTTGCAATTAAATCAAACTTTGCCATACAAAAAAAGTGTGCGATTCTGTGAAACAAGACTGCTTTAACTCCAGGGTAAGTTAAAATTATACTTAACTTAGATTTTGCTGCTGGGTCTCTATCAAGTATTGATTGTAAATAATCATTCATATGTTACTTAGATATAGGTATTTTTTTTTTTATTGTAAGGGTTATTTTTTTTTGAGGTAAAAAGTCTAGACACAAACCATTATTACAGTATCTTTTTCCTGTTGGTTGAGGTCCATCGTCGAAGATGTGGCCATGATGCCCACCACACTCTTTGCAGTGATATTCTGTTCTTGATGTTCCAATTAATGTGTCAGTTTTTGTTTCAAACACCCCAGGTAAAGATTCAAAAAAAGATGGCCATCCAGATCCACTTTCATATTTAGTTTTTGATTCAAATAATTTAGTCCCGCAAGCTGCACATATGTAAACACCCTCCCTTTTTTCATTATTTAAGAGACTTGATCCAGGCGGCTCAGTACCTTCTCTTAATAAAATATTTTTTTGCTCAGGTGTTAGTTGTTTAACCATTTTTAACTTTCTTTGATGCTAGAAATATTCCACTAATTATAAAAACTGCACCAAGTAAATGAAAATTCATAAATTTTTCCTTAAATATTAACATGGCCAATACTGTACTAAAAACTGGCATTAGATGTAAAAAAATTCCCGATCTATTAGAGCCAATTATTGCAATGCCTTTAATCCAAAAAATAAATGAAGCTAATCCTGGAAATAAAACAACATAAGTTAAAGTTAATAAAAACGGCAAATTAACATCTAAACTTTTTCCTAAGAAAATTTCGATTAGGTAAGCTGGTAATAATAATATTAATCCAGCTGATATTATTACTTCCAAAAGTGATAATTGTGATAGCTTAAAATTCTTTTTCCTTAATAACGCCGAATACATAGCCCATGAAAACATTGCTATCACCATCCATAAATCGCCTTTGTTAAAATTTAAATTAATTAATATATTAAGATCTGCTTTTGTTACTATAACTGCAACACCCATTAGTGAGAGAAAAACTCCTAGAATTTGGTAAATGTTTGTTTTTTCAATTTTAAAAATCCAGCTAAAAAAAATTATCATAACTGGTATAGTTGAAATCATTAAAACTCCACTAATTACTTGGGTAAAATTTAGTGAATAGTAAACAATCGAATTAAAAATAGTAATACTTGTAATGCCTAAAATCAAAATAAGTTTAAAGTTTTTTATTATATAATTTTTTTTTAAAATTATTTCTTTCAGTGTAAATGGGGCCAATATTAACCAAGCAAAAGTCCATCTATAAAAGTTTAACGTGAAAGGTGGAATTTCAAAAATACTTGCTGCTTTACCTACAATAAAATTACCAGACCAAAATAAAGTTGCTAGTATTAGAAAAATATATGCTGTTTTATTTCTTGAAATCAAATTATTACCTAATTAAATCTTTGAGAATTATAAGCTGATAGATCTAAATTTGTTTTTTCACCCGCAATCATACCAGAAATAATTTTCCCTGATATTGCTCCTAGTGTCCATCCTAGATGATGATGGCCAAATGAGTAAAATAAATTTTTATGATTTTTTGAAGAACCTAGCACAGGTAAGAAATCAGGTAAAGTGGGTCTAAAACCTAACCATTCATCTTCATGTTTATCTAGTTCTGGAAAAAGATATTTAGCATTGTTTACTAAATTAGTAATTCTTTTTTTACTCGCTGGATTTTCTAGACCCCCAAATTCTACTGTACCAACAACTCTTAAGCCTTGTTCCATAGGAGTTATTCCAAAACCTCTATTTAAAAATATAACAGGTCTAGATAATAAATGATCATGTCCTTTAAAATGAACATGATAACCTCTTTCTGTATCTAATGGAATTTTCTCATCTAATTGATCTGTAAATAACTTAGAAAATGCACCACAAGAGAGTACTGCCTTATCAAAATAATGAGCTTTTAAATCAGTTTGTATTTTTGGTTTACCTTCTGATGAAAATTCTATTGTTTCTATATTTTCTTTTTTAAAACTTCCACCTTTTTTTAAAAATAATTCAAAAAGTTTTAATAAAATTTTTTTAGGGTTTGTTGCATGCCTTGCGTCTGAATATAAAACACCTCCATGATAAATTTTTTTAATATGAGGTTCTAAGTCATGAATTTCATGTGGCGTTAGTAATTGTTGTTTTACTCCTAAATCATTTCTTGTTTTTATTTCAAGTTCTCTACTTTTTAAATCTCGATTAGTCCAAAAATACATTATACCTTTATTTTCTACTAAGCCTTTAATGTCAATATCCTCAAAAAGTTCATCGTAAGCCGGTATAGCTAAGTCTAAAATTTGATGCATATACTTTGCTGTATGTAACATTTTTTTTTGACTACAATTTTTTATAAATTTTATGAACCATGGAATCATTTTGGGTACATAGTTCCATTTAAGTGCTAAAGGTCCATTCGAACTTAGTAGCATTGATGGCACATCTGTTAAAATACCTGGCCTATTCATTTGAACAGATGCGTAAGGTGAAAAATGTCCTGCGTTTCCATAGGAGGCAGATTTGCTTCCGGGGTCGTCTCTGTCTATTAGAACAACTTTGAATCCCTTCTTAACAAGACTTAAAGCAATACAAATGCCTTGAATCCCTGCTCCTAAAACACCTATTGAAGATTTCATCTTTGACCTTCTGTCATAGTATTCTAGTTATATAGGTTAAAATTATTAATGGGTATGAGACAGATTTATACAGCTTCTTTATGCTGAACAACAGGCACAACTTTGGGAGATCTAGGACTTCTGGTTTCAATTCTTTCAACTATTTCTTCTATAGCTATATCTTCTTCAGAGTTTGACTTTCCATTATTAACTCTTTTTATATAGCCATCAATATCTGCACCTTCTTCTGTTTTTAAAGTATGTTTAAAAAAAATATCTCCTTTAATGACTGCACTCTTTCCAATTATTATTGTAGCAGCTAAAATTTTTCCCTCTACATGTCCATTAATTTCAATTGTCTCAGCTTCTACTGATCCTCTAATTGATCCTGTGTCTCTAATAACTATATCAGATACGTACGCATCACCATTTATTAGTCCGGCAACATCAACAGCACCAGAAGATCTTATGTCTCCCTCTAATTGTAGAGTTTCGCCAATATATGATCTGCCATTATGGTTAAGATTTTTTGTTTCAACTGACCTAAGGTTTTTAAACATAAGTTAATTTAATCATATATTCGCTCATCTAAACAAGCAAAAAGTTATTAAATATCAAGAATTTCAAGCAATCCTAGGTTGTATTATTCTGCTGAATCTCTATTGTAGATTTTGCAACTCATAACTATTCCAAATCCCATCATCATGGCTAGCATCGATGAACCACCATAGGATAAAATGGGCAAGGGTGCGCCAACTATTGGTAATAAACCCAAAACCATGGACATGTTTACTGCGACATAAATAAAGAATGACACAGCAAATCCATAGCAAAAAAGTTTAGAAAAGTTATTTTTAGCTAAGTGTCCAATTGCGCTAATTCTATAAATAATCAATATATAGATTAATAATAAAATTATTGAACCAAAAAAACCAAATTCTTCAGAAAATAAAGTAAAAATGAAGTCAGTATGTTTCTCAGGCAGGTAATCTAAATAACTTTGACTTCCTTTTAAAAAACCCTTTCCAAAAATTCCACCAGATCCTATAGCTATTTTAGATTGGATGATCTGATATCCTGCTCCCAATGGATCTCTTTCTGGGTTTAGGAAAGTAAGAATTCTTAATTTTTGGTAAGGCTTGAGTAAAGATATTGCAACTGGCAACATACACAACAACGACACAAACGAAAACATAAAGTATTTTACTCTTATTCCAGCTAACCATATTATAGACAATCCACCCATTGCTATAATTAGGGAAGTGCCTAAGTCTGGTTGTTTTATGACTAAAGTTATGGGAATAAATAAAGCAACAAGAGGAATAATAATAAATTTAAATTGACTAACATTAGAATAAGGAATCTTATTATAGTATCTGGCAAGAAACAAAATAAGTGAAATTTTCATTAATTCTGAAGGCTGTAGATTGAAAACAAACAAATTTATCCACCTTTTTGATCCAGAAGAGGTTACTCCAAAAATATCTACAGAAAATAACAAAATTAGTATTAAAATATAAAATGGATATGCTCCTTTATACCAGAATTTTATATCAAGAAAAGAAATTGCAATAAATAAAATGAAAAAAGTAATAAATCTAAAAATATGGCTTTGGGTATAATAGCTAAACACTCCCATCTCAGTAGAATACATAGTAAAAAAACTGATTATTCCTAATACTAAGACTAGAAAAATTAGTACAAAGTCTAAATTAAAAAATTTATCTCTAAAACTTAAGTTCTTATTATAAAAAGTATTACTTATCATTGATTAAATATCCTGAAATAAATTTGGCGCATATTTTTTTCTTTCATCGTGTCTTTCTATTACTTTTTTAATTAATTTCTTTGCCAAAGGGGCAGCTCCAGAACTTCCAGAGCCTCCATGTTCTATAACTACACTAAAAGCATAACGGGGTTGCTTATAAGGAGCAAAGGCAGTAAACAGGGCATGATCTCTACTTTCGTATGGCAAATCTTTATTTTTTAATTTTAATTGTCTTTGTTCTTTAGTTATTCTTTTTATTTGCGAAGTACCTGTTTTTCCAGCAAACATATACTTAGGATTAGTAAATCTAGATCTATAAGAGGTCCCCATTGGTTCGTTGGTAGCTGCGTACATGCAGTCTTGTATAAATTTTACATTTTCTTGGTTACGATATAATTTAGTTAAACCTGATCTTTCAAAAAATGAATCGCTCGTAATTTCATCTGTTTGATTAATTTTTTCTTTCATTAGTGAAAACTCTTTCCTCCATGTTTCAACAATTAGATTTAATTCTTCACTATTATTAATTATCCGTGGCTTAATTTTATAACCTCCGTTTGCTAATTGAGCTGTCATTAAACAAATTTGAATAGGGCTACTTTGATAATATCCTTGACCTATTCCTGCAATCAAAGTTTCACCTAACACCCAGCTTCGGCCAATATTTTTAGACTTCCACTTAGTGTTTGGCACTACTCCACTCTTCTCTTCCATTAAATTATCAAAAACTTTTTCTCCTAAACCAAATTCTTTTGCTGTTATAGAAAGCCTATCTACCCCAAGTCTTCTTGCTACTTCATAAAAATAAACATCACACGACTGTTTTATAGAATCTCTTAAATTCATAAAGCCATGACCTTTTTCTTTCCAGCAGTGATAGGTTTGTCCATAAAGCTCTATCTTTCCTTTGCACTGGACTACTAGCTTTGGACTAATTACATCATTTTCTAATGCTGATAATGCTACTATAGGTTTAATTGTAGATGCTGGTGGATACAGCCCAGATACAGATTTGTTAAGCAATGGTTTTCTTGGATTATCTAATAATTGTTTCCACTCTTTTGAGCTTATTCCTAATACAAATTTATTTGGGTCAAAAGTTGGGCTAGAAACCATGGCAATTATATCACCAGTATAAATATCCATCACACAAATTGATCCACTTTTATCTTTAATTAATTCGTTTGCAAATTGCTGTACTTCTAAATCTAATGTTGTCTGAAAGTTTTTTCCTACACTACCCTGAGTAAATTTTAATTCTTTAATTCGTTTTCCATAAGCGTTAACTTCAAATCTTTGAAATCCCGGTTTTCCAATAATAGATTCATCTAATAATTTTTCTAAACCACTCTTGCCTGTTTTTAACCCAGGAACATGAGCTTCCCTTAAAAATTTATTTTGCTGTAAATCTTTTTTGCTAACCTCTGAAACATAACCTATAATATGTGCAGAAGATCCGTCCGCTAAATACTTTCTTGCTAGGGCAACTACAGGCTTTAATCCTTGGGTCTCATTTAAAAAAAGATTAAGTTTCGAGAATTCTGACCAAGTTAAATCGTCTGCTATTATAACAGTTTGCCAAGGCTTTCTTCTTTTGATTTTTTTTAATAAATTATTTTTTTGCTTTTTATCAAAGTTAATTAACTTCGATAATTTAAAAAATAGTTCAGTTAGGTTTGGTACATCCTCTGGAACCATATGTAATTGAAAAACTTGTTTATTTGTTGCTATAGGTTTATCAAAATAATCTTTTATAACTCCCCTTTGTGGTGGCACTTTCCATTCTCTTAATCTATTTTTATCAGATAAAGATTTATATTTTATATTCTCAGAAATTTGTAAATAAAATAATCGAGTGATTAATGCAAAAAATACTGCTGCTTTAGCTAACGATAAAACAAACATTCTTCGAGAAATTAATCTAGCTTTATTTTGATATTGATTTCCAGATTCCATCATAAGTCTAAGATTTCATTAATTTTGATATAATTGTAAATGGTAGCCATAAAATTGGATAAAAAATAAAAGTAAAGATAGAATTTTGAAACATATAGAGTATATCAACTGTATTATTACTATAGTACAAAACTATAAAATAAATAAAGTTTCCTACTAAAAGTGCTGGAATAAAACTTATCCAATCAGCTACTAAAGATACTTTTACTGTCACAACTCGCACATAAGCTGCTGTTGCCGCAACAAATAATAAAGCTAATGATGTTATTCCTATTGGTAGTCCTAAAATTACATCTGTAATTATACCTGAGATAAAAATATAACCATAACTCATTGTATCAGGTTTTCTTAAAACCCAATAATAAATCAAAATATAATTTATATTTATTGTAAAATATTTTAACTCAAGAACAGAATTTCCATTAAAAGTAATAAAAAAGAGTATAAATAATGGAACTAAATCGATAAAAGAACCTTTTATACTTTTGTAATGTATAGCCATAAAATTAATCTGATTAATTTAAATCTCCTAAAATAATGTTTACAAAAGTAACTTGAGATAAATCAGAAAAAGGGGTTACACCAATACCTTTTTCGTTTATTAAAACTTTTCCTATTGGTAAGCCTGGAGCAAAAATTCCCTCAATACCTGATGTATAAACTACAGATCCATCTTTGATTTGGTAATTTTCAGGTAAGAATTCTATTATAGGATTTTTTTTTCCACGCCCAGATAATATTGCATGATAACCATTTGGTTCAATAATTACTGGAATTTTACTATTTAAATCTGAAATAAGTAAAATCCTAGATGAAAAAAAATTTACATCTACTATTCTGCCTATGAAATTCCCTTCATTTAAAGCAGCCATACCATTTTTAATTTTTTTATTTGTTCCGCTATTTATAACAAACGAATTTAAATATGGACTTTTTTTATCCAACATTACTCTAGAACTAACAACATTGGTGGAAAAAATTTCTTTTTCGTCAATTAATTTTTTTAATTGTTTATTTTCTACTACTAAAAATTTTGATTCATTAATTTTATTTCCTAATTTAATATTTTTTTCTTTTAACTCTTCTAAATCTTTGTATAGGTTAAAATGGTTTTTAGTTTTCTTTGCTACATAACTAAATCCTTTGAATGGAGAGGACACTATTAATGATCCTCGATAAATTCCATCCTTTATAGCTGCTCTTAAATAATTTAGAGGTTTTGCTTCAATTTTTTCTACGAATAACAAAATAATTGATAATATAACCAAAACAACTAACGAGAACCTTTGTTTTGTTCCTGTTCTTAAAAAAGCAGAGCGTATTGCTATACCGACATCACCGCGACTAGTTTCCATATTCTATTACTTGAAAAATATTTTCTAACTAACAAGCATAGTAGAGAATGTCTCTTCTTGGTCTAAAGCTTTACCAGTTCCGAGAGCCACACAAGATAAGGGATCCTCTGCAATAACTACAGGTAATCCTGTTTCTTTTGAGATAAGTTTATCAATATTTTTAAGAAGCGCACCTCCACCTGTAAGAACTAGACCCATGTCAACTAAGTCAGCTGATAGTTCTGGGGGAGTTTTTTCTAAAGCATCTTTTATGCCACCTAATATCTGATTTAATATTGGCATTAATGCTTCTGAAGTGTCTTCCTCCTTGAGTGATATTTCTTTTGGTGTGCCTGACCTTATATCTCTACCTTTCATTAAATATGTATTTCCACTTGTTGGGATAGCTGTACCTATTTCTTTTTTTATTTTTTCTGCACTAGCTTCGCCCACCAATAAATTAAACTGTTTTCTCATGTATGTTATAATCGCTGTATCCATTGCGTCTCCAGCAACTCTTAAAGAATTTGAATATACAACTCCACCTAAGGACATCACTGCAATTTCAGTTGTACCCCCTCCAATATCGACAACCATTGACCCTGTTGCATCTGATATTGGTAAGCCAGCTCCGATAGCTGCTGCTATTGGCTCTTCAATTAGTTGAACTTTTCTGGCTCCTGCGGCCAGAGCTGAATCTTGAATAGCTTTTCTTTCTACTGGAGTTGATCCTGTAGGAACGCAAATTAATATTCTTGGATTAGCAAAAGCCTTTTTTTTATGAACTTTTTTAATAAAATGTTTTATCATTTCTTCAGTCACTACAAAATCTGCTATAACTCCATCTCTTAATGGTCTAACAGCTGAAATATTGCCTGGTGTTCTTCCCAACATTGTTTTGGCTTCATCACCTACTGCTAATACTGATTTTTTTCCTCCTTCTTCAATTATTGCAACTACTGATGGTTCGTTAAGTACAATTCCTTGCCCTTTAACAAATACTAAAGTGTTTGCTGTTCCTAAATCTATAGCCATATCTGTTGACCAAAATTGGCTTAATTTTTCTAATCCAAACACTATATACCTTTCATTTTTTTATGCTCATACTCTTCAGGAGCTGTTTTGTTTCTTTTTATAATCATCTTATTTAATGCATATAAATAAGCATTAGCTGACGCAACGAGAGTATCGGTGTCAGCAGCCTGGCCAACCGTCGTTTTGCCTTTCTCTTCAATTCTTACACTTACAGTGGCCTGGGCATCTGTACCTTCAGTAACTGCATGAACTTGATATAACTGTAATTTTACATCGTGTGGGTACAATTTTTTTATACATTTAAAAATTGCATCTACTGGACCATCTCCAGTTTCTGATGCTTTCTTTATTTTTCCATAAACTTCTAATGTCATATCCGCTTTTTGAGGTTCACCGGTTCCTGCAAATACTTTTAAGGATTTTAAATTAATTACGTTGTCTTCTTTAATTAAACTATCATCTACTAAAGAAGCAATATCTTCATCATAAACATGTTTTTTTTTGTCTGCTAAAATTTTAAATTTACCAAAAGCAGTTTGAATTATATCATCTGTGATTTCTGTATATCCAAGATCATTTAATTTTTCTTTAAAAGCATGTCTGCCAGAATGTTTTCCCATAACTAACGAGCTCTGTTTGACTCCAACACTTTCTGGTGTCATAATTTCATATGTATTTCTATTTTTTAGCATTCCATCCTGGTGAATCCCTGCTTCGTGTGCAAAGGCATTTTTTCCAACTATTGCTTTATTAAATTGAACTGGATAAGTTGCGCTTGATACGAGTTTAGATGCTTTATTTAGTAATTTTGTATTAATATTTGTATTAAATGGCATTAAGTCATTTCTAGTTTTCATTGCCATCACAATTTCTTCGAGCGCAGCATTACCAGCTCTTTCACCAATACCATTTATAGTACATTCTACTTGCCTTGCTCCAGCAATTACGCCCGCTAATGAATTTGCAACAGCTAATCCTAGATCATTGTGACAGTGTGTAGATAATATTGCCTTATCAATATTTGGAACTTTATTTAGCAAATGTTTAATAATTTGTGTAAATTCTGAAGGCACTGAATAACCAACTGTGTCTGGAATATTTATAGTTTTTGCCCCACACTTAATTGCTAATTCAACCGTTTTGCACATAAAATCAATATCCGTTCTTGTTCCATCTTCACAAGACCATTCAACATCATCAGTAAATTTTCTTGCATAGGTAACATGTTCTTGAATAGCATCTAAAACTTCCTCAGGATTTTTATTTAATTTATGCTTCATGTGAAGTGGACTAGTTGAAATAAATGTATGAATTCTAAATCTTTCAGCGGCTTGCAATGACTCGTTGCAAGCATCTATATCTTTTTTTGTATGTCTTGATAAACCACAAGGAATAGATGTTTTTAAAATTTTACTAATTTCTTTCACTGCTTCAAAATCTCCTTTAGATGCGGCGGGAAATCCAGCTTCTATAATATCAATTCCAATTTGATCAAATAAATAAGATATATTAAGTTTTTCTTCTAAACTCATTGATGCGCCAGGAGACTGCTCTCCATCACGCATTGTTGTATCAAATATATAAACTCTATTTTTATTTTCGGACATCATCCCTTTTATCCAAGCTAAGCTTAGAAAAATTATTTTTTCTTGAAGTTATGATACAACCAAAGCGAGTTATGTGCAAAATATTTTTTTATTTTAAAGAACCAAAGCGGGTCAATACTTATTACTTAAAGAAAAAATTAGGAAAATGAGCTAATTTTTGTCTTTATCAACTAATTTATTTTTACCAATCCAAGGCATCATACCTCTAAGTTCAGCTCCAACTTTTTCAATGGAATGTTCGGCTAATTCTTTTCTTGTTTTTAAGAAATTCTTTTGACCATTTTTGCACTCATCCATCCACGCTTTAGTAAATTTACCAGACTGGATATCGGTCAAAACTTCTTTCATTCTCTTTTTTGTCTCTGTTTTGTTTACAATTCTTGGGCCAGAAACATATTCTCCATATTCTGCAGTATTTGAAATTGAATAATTCATATTTGCAATTCCACCTTCATAAATCAGATCTACGATTAGTTTTACTTCATGCACAGTTTCAAAATAAGCCATTTCTGGTTCGTAACCTGCTTCAACTAAAGTTTCGTAACCATTTTTAATCAATTCAACTAATCCTCCGCATAAAACTGTTTGTTCGCCAAATAAATCTGTTTCCACCTCATCTTTGAAAGTTGTTTCTATAATTCCAGATCTACCTCCTCCAACTGCAGATGCGTAGGACATTGCTAGCTCCCTTGCTTTTCCAGAGCCATTTTGATGAACGGCAAACAAACATGGAACTCCTCCACCTTTTTCATACTCACTTCTGACTAAATGTCCTGGCCCTTTTGGCGCAACCATAAATACATCTAAATCTTTTCTGGCCTTGATAAGATCATAATGAATATTTAAGCCATGAGCAAAAGCTATACTAGTTCCTTCTTTAACTCTTTGTTCAATATGATTTTTATATATTGTTGCTTGTAACTCATCAGGTGTTAAAATCATAACTACATCTGCCCACTCAGCAGCATCAGATAAATTCATAACTTTTAATCCTTTGGACTCTGCTTTTGCTTTACTTGGCGATCCATCCCTAAGTGCGACTACTACTTCTTTAACTCCACTATCTTTCAAGTTAAGAGCATGAGCGTGTCCTTGGCTACCATAGCCAAAGATGGCAATTTTTTTTTCTTTAATAAGATTTACATCTGTATCTTTTTCATAAAACATTTTCATAAGTTTTCCTTTAGTTTTGTTTATAAATTTCCGATCCTTTAGTCATTGCCACCACTCCTGTTCTTGATGTGCTTGCCAAACCTAAGGGTTGTAATTTTTTAATCAATTCGTCAATTTCTTTCTTTAAAGCAGAAATTTCAAGTACAAAAGATTTTTCTGTTTTATCTAAAATTGTGTATTTGTATTTTTTACATAATTTTTTAGCTTTTTCTAGCTGTGTTTTTGAAGAAATTACTTTTATTAGCGCCATTTCTCTAAGTAAAGTTTTTTTATTTAGTGGAAAATCGGCAACTTTATGAACTGGAATAAGTTTTCCTAACTGTAATTTAATTTGTCTAAGAACCTGCGGTGTTCCAGATGTAGAAATAGTTATGCGTGATATATTTTTTTTCTTGTCTACTTCTGCTACGGCAAGCGAATCTATATTATAGCCCCTTCCTGAAAATAAACCCACAACACGAGCCAAAACTCCAGATTCATTGTCAACCCATACTACAATAATATGATTTTCTATTTTCTCTTTTTTTGTTTCAAAACTGTAAGCTGACTTGTTCATAGTTAAACTAATACTTTTCCTTCTTCAGAAATTTTGTCATCTTCATCTTGTTTACCTAATAACATTTGATTATGAGGCTTTCCAGAAGGTATCATTGGATAACAATTCTCTATTTTGTCAACAACACAATCAAAAATAACTGGTTTATCAACTGATAACATTTGAGCTATTTTTCCATCTAATTCGTCTGGTTTATTTGCTCTAATTCCAACGCACCCATAAGCTTCTGCTAGTTTTACAAAATCAGGCAATGCAGCAGTGTAACTTTCTGAATAGTTTTTTTCATGTAATAACTCCTGCCACTGCCTAACCATTCCCATATATTGATTATTAAGAATGAAAATTTTTATTGGTAAATTATATTGTACAGCGGTAGACATTTCTTGCATTGTCATTAGAACAGATGCTTCTCCAGCTATATCTATAACTAGCTTATCCGGATGAGCAACTTGTACACCAATAGCAGCAGGCAAACCATATCCCATTGTTCCTAGGCCGCCAGACGTCATCCATCTGTTAGGTTTGTCAAATTTATAATGTTGAGCTGCCCACATTTGGTGTTGTCCTACTTCAGTCGTGATAAATACATCTTGTGCTTTAGTCAATTCGTATAGCCTTTGGACTGCATACTGAGGTTTAATTACTTCATTGCTATTTACAAAGCCTAGTGAATTTTTCTTTCTCCAATTTTCTATTTGGTTCCACCAACTAGAAATTTGCTGTTTATTTGAGCTATTAAAATCTGGATGCTTTTCTTTTATATATGAAACCAATTGTTCTAAAATAATTTTAACATCTCCAACTAAAGCAAGATCTACTGCAACAGTTTTATTGATAGATGATGGATCAATATCTATATGTATTTTTTTAGACTTAGGTGAAAACTCATCAATCTTGCCTGTAATTCTATCATCAAATCTTGCTCCAATATTTATCATTAAATCACAATCATGCATTGCATTGTTTGCTTCATATGTGCCATGCATTCCAAGCATTCCTAAAAATTGATGATCATCACCTGGATAAGCTCCTAAACCTTGTAGCGTAGATGTAATTGGAAATCCTGTTAAAGCTACTAATTCACGAAGCAATTCTGTTGCTTCTGGTCCAGAATTAATAACACCTCCTCCAGTATATAAAATAGGTTTGTTAGACTTTTTTATAAGCCTAATTGTTTCCTCTATTTTATTTGAAGTTATATTGGATTTTAAATTACTTTTATTATTACTTTTTGTAAATTTTAGTTTTGTATATTTACCTTTTTTAAACTGAATATCTTTTGGTATATCAACCAAAACAGGACCAGGTCTACCGGTTGTCGCCACTTCAAATGCCTTGTGCATAATCGACGATAATTCATTTACATCTTTGACTAACCAGTTATGTTTTGTACATGGTCTAGTTATCCCAGTTGTATCACACTCTTGAAAAGCATCCGTGCCAATAAGATGAGTTGGAACTTGTCCAGTTATACAAACTAGTGGAACTGAATCCATATAAGCATCTGTCAAAGCTGTTACAGCATTTGTTGCTCCAGGCCCTGACGTTACAAGTAATACACCTGCTTTTCCTGTAGATCTCGCATACCCTTCAGCTGCATGGCCAGCTCCTTGTTCATGGCGAACTAAAATATGTTTTATACTTTTGTGGTTCTTAAGTTCGTCATAAATTGGAAGCACAGCCCCTCCTGGATAACCAAAAATATGCCTAACGTTTTGCTCTTCCAGAACTTTAAAAATAATTTCAGCCCCTGTCATTAAATTTGCCATAAAGTCCAATCTAACGGAGTTTTTATTGTGGTCAAGTTTTAGGAGATTTTATTAATGGCTTTTTTATATAAATCATTAATATTTGGAGAATAAATCATTTCCCAGGATTCCATATGCCCTCTAGACCAAGTAAATTGTCTTTTTGCGTATTGTCTAGTTTTTAGTGAAATTAGTTCTTTTGCTTTAATAAGTGTTATTTTATCTTTTAAATAGTCTTTAATTTCTTTAATGCCTATTATTTTATTTGAAGAAAGTTCAATATAAACATTTAATTTCAAAAAATTCTTTACTTCGTCAACAGCTCCATCCTTAAACATTTTTTCGACTCTTTTTTCTATTTTGTTTTGTAATAAATCTCTTGGAGTATTAATAAATATTTTTTTAAAAACATGTTCATTAAAGTTTGATTTTGTTTCTTTTATAAGATCAAATAATGATCTTTTTGTAAACTTTTTAACTTCATACACTCTCATAGATCTCTGTACATCAGATGGTAAAACAAAATTTTCTGCTAAAGGATCTATGTTAATCAAATGTTCAAAAAAAAGTTTTTGTCCCATTTTTTTATGTAATTTTCTAATATCTAAACGTATATGGCTTGGTATGTCTGGGATTTTAACTAGACCATCTGTTAAAGCTTTAAAATAAAGGCCGGTTCCCCCTACAACAATTGGTGTTTTATTATTACTCCATTGTTCTTTAATTTTTTCAGTAGCCATCTTGAGCCAGTGTCCTGTTGAAAATTTCTCTTTAACTGAATTAAAACCATATAGATGATGATTAATAGTTTTGGTATCTTTTAAATCAGGTTTTGAAGTTAATATGGAAATCTCTTTATAAATTTGCATGCTATCAGCATTAATGATTTCTCCATTGTAATGTTCAGCTAATTTTATTGCCAGTTTAGATTTACCTGACGCCGTGGGGCCCGCTAACAATATTACTTTTTTTTCTTGCTCCATATGAAGCTCAAAATAGAAAGGCTATTTTAATTTTACTGTTATATATGATCTTTGGTTACTAGAATTATAAATTGCTAAGTAAAGAGTGTTCTCACCTTTGTTTACAATTTCTTTGATTAAATTTGAAAACTGTTTTGCGCTTGTAATTTTTTTCTTTTGTAGCTCTACAATAATATCATTAATAGATAAAAACCTTAAAGGGCTACCCTCTAATATCTCTTCTACTACTACACCAGTTGTATTTTTTGGTAACTTACGTGATTTAATATCCTCCTTTTTCAAATCCCTTATATTAATTTTTAAATCTTCCACATTTATATAATTACTTTTATCAATTTTTGTTTCTTTTTCTGCTTTAAATGCTTCAGAAGATTCTAGTCTACCTAACAAAACTTTTTTTGAAATTAGTTTTCTATTTCTCCAAATTTTAACTTCTACTCTTTTGCCAACTTCTGTTTGAGCTACTAATTTTGGAAGTGTTCTCATTGTATCAACTTTTTTTTTGTCAAATTCTAAAATTATATCACCAGCTTTTATTCCAGCTTTATCTGCTGGACTATTTTCTGAAACACTGGCAACTAATGCTCCTGTAGCTTTTTCTAATTTTTCTAAATCTGCAATTTCTTTTGTAACTTGTTGAATTCTTACTCCAAGCCATCCCCTTTTTGTTTCACCAAATTTAATTAATTGGTCAATAACTTTTGACGCTGGATTAGATGGAATAGCAAAACCTATTCCTATTGAGCCGGAAGCACCAGGTGCAATGATTGCTGTATTAATTCCAATAACTTTTCCTTCTAAATTAAAAAGTGGTCCACCTGAGTTACCTTGATTAATAGAAGCATCAGTTTGAATGAAATCATCATAACGTGTTAAACCTATATCTCTATTCCTTGAGGAAATTATTCCTGAAGTAACAGTTCCTCCGAAACCAAATGGATTACCAATAGCTATAACCCAATCTCCTATTCTTGCTTTATCTGAATCTCCAAAACTTACAGGTTGAAATTTTTCATCTGATTGTATTTCTAAAACAGCTAAATCCATGTAAGGATCTGTGCCAACTACTTTGGCTTTATACTCTGATGAGCCATTTACACTTACAACAATATCTTCAGCTCCCTGAATTACATGATTGTTAGTGACAACTAGACCTTTTTTATCAATAATAAATCCAGACCCAAGTACTGTAGCTTTTCTTTCTGTTGGTTCATTAAACTCCTTAAACATATCTTCAAAAGGTGAGCCAGGAGGAAATTGAAAAGGAAATGGATTAGCTGTTGTTTTAACAGTTTGTGTAGTCGATATATTTACAACTGAAGGCATTAGTTCTTCTGCTAAGTCAGCAAAAGAACTTGGGATAGTTTTGCTTTGTGCAAGATTGCTTGGAATAAGTAGTAAAATAAAAATTAAGCTAAAGTTATAAAATCTATTATAAAATTTCATCAATTTACCCTTTAAAATACCAAATGATTATAAACCCTATTAAAGCAAATGCTAATCCGCTTATTCTTAACTGATTAATTGGTAGTTTCTCAATGATTTTTAACATATTTTTCATTTTATCTGGAAATAGGGCATATAACATACCCTCGATAAACAATAAAAGACCTATCGCTATGATTAGCTCTTTCATGAATTTTTTTATTGTTTATTAATCAGTTCTGAATTGCCAAAAAATTTGAAGAAATCACTATCTGGAGAAAGAATTAAAGAGGTTTCCCCACCTATTAATGCTGCCTCGTAAGCTTGCATAGATCTATAAAAACTAAAAAATTCTGGGTCTTTTCCAAATGCTTCTGCAAATATTTTATTCCTTTGTCCGTCTCCTTCACCTTTCATGATCTCAGATTGTTTTTTTGCATTCGCTAAAAGAACTGTGACTTCTTTGTCTGCTGTA
>Ga0114999_10004241_pt1 | contig 17488 bp, 22 predicted proteins | sample ArcticOcean_MG_C_3_FD_89820 | JGI IMG/M metagenome (GOLD analysis project Ga0114999, IMG submission 89820) | Marine microbial communities from western Arctic Ocean - ArcticOcean_MG_CB8_126 | ecosystem: Environmental > Aquatic > Marine > Oceanic | place: Arctic Ocean: Canada Basin | collected...
AGATAATATATCCTCCATTGTTATAGAGGCATATTACATTCTTAATCTTTAGGAACGCTATATTTCATATATAATATTTCTATTTTATATATGAAAATTGACAATGGGTCTAAAAAAAAGTTTTCAGTAATGATGAAAATGATTATTGAATTATACAAAATTGGTATGGGCACATTTTTAATTTATTTTGTTCCACAACGTTGCGACGACCATATTTGTCAGATTCACGAATTGACATATATGCCAAATATATACAACAGAATTGGAATATGCATAAATGCATTTACAATGATGATGATTTTATTCACATATGTATGGGAGTGTCGTCGAGAGAAATGGTGTATAAAGAATTTGGACTCTACCAAATTTCTCCCATATGATAATCTCGGTTATATTCTACATAATAATTGTCAGATCGAGAGAAGGCTCCGTTTCTTTAATGTTCGCTATATTCGAGCATTACGACTTACCGCTATAACCTGTTTTATAAATTTTTTAACATCGGGGTATGTTATTTCTAATAGATATCTCGATATATCCACCCCCATTGGGTACTTCAGTTTCGCATTGCTATTGTTGGAAAAACTAAAGAGATCCTATTATGTAGGAAAAAAATCTTATGATAATAATCTTGCTCTTAGCGCATATATGATATCCCCCCTATCTTTTAATACACCAGTCATAACGGAACCCGATGAGACAGGCGTCTTATATCACTATGCACCACTCGGTCCTTGAATAGTTTGCACAATATTATTCCGGTCCTCCGTGACATCCCCATGATCACATATATAGATGGTTTCATTGATATCAGAAATAAGAATATCACCAAAAGTTTTATTATGGATATGCAAATTATCTCTACTCTTCTCAAGTGTTTTAATTAGTATTTCAAAATCCTCACCGTTTAAAAAATCGTGAAGTTTTATATACATCATATCTATACAATCTTGTAGGGATTCGAGTTCGTCTAAATCTAATTCTCGTTTAAATCCCCAAAATAAATCGTGTGAAAACTGAAATGTTCTTAAATAAACCATCCTTTATTTATTTATTTATTTTATTTTTACTTATTCTTCTTAGTAGATTTTTAATATTATTATGTATTATATGAAAAGAGGTAGAAACACAAAAAAGCGACAACGCCGAAAAACACGCAAAAAAAAAATTAGAAGGAGGCGGGGGAGAAGCCGTAAAGGCGGACGACACGGGGACAATAATGGAAAAAATACTAAAAAAACGTTATCCGAACAAGAGAAAAAGGATGCTGCAGCTTCGGCGGCGGCATGGCGGAGGGTGAAGAGGCAGCGGGCGGACCGTAAGCTACAGCAAAGGGAACAAGGAACAGTACGCCCCGACGGACGCGATCCGAGAGGGTGGGTTCGGTACGGGCGTGACCCAGCTACGAATGTGATCCGTTCAGCACAACAGTCCATTCCAGGACAAGTTGTGAGCGGTTTGGGAAGGGGGGCGCTTTCAACAGTTCGTGGTGTATGGACAATGGTATCCAACAGAACCCAAGGTGGAGGGGGGAATGGATCTCGCAAAGTTAAACGCTCAGCTCCCAAGAAAACAAAGCGCGTTCGGTTTCCTTTAGCATGGGATGAACTTAGACAAACACAACAATATTCACCTAAATCAAGAGACACCAGAAAGAAGTGGCGCAAGGGCTACCCAAATAAAAGAAAGGGAGAGAAGTTGGACGACACAAGGTATCTGCAAAGACAAAAAGTATTTGGAGAATGGGATTCTGCGCGATTACGCCCGTCAACCCCCTTCCAATTAGGTCTCGCAGATTATCAAACTCCCTGTCGTTTCGAGACAGCACGCAGATTAGATAGGTGCAGACAGGTCATGGGTGATTTAAAGGGGCATGATTACAATAAGGGGGTTGTCAACGAAAGATTCACATCAGCTGGAAGAAGTGAAGATGAGTGTCAAAGCTTAATTAAAAAATGCGAGAATGAGCTCCTTTTGATGAATTACCTCTTAAATAATAATTAAGCGAGGCGATTTTCCTGATATGTTTTGAATCCATCAGGGTCCTTTGCCACCATATACAAAGAGGCGACGCCCCCAAGCGTGTTAAGCGCCGTTCCAACCACCTGCACCGTATTCCAAACCCCAAGCGTTGAACTACCCAAAACAGCATTGCCCCCGAAATAAGCAAATGCAACCCAAGTGCCAAAAGTGTCGAAATTCATACTATAAAAGCTGGCCTCAGACCAGCTCACCTTCTTAACAACTGCATAACCCATCGTCGCCAAATTAGTACAACACAGCAGTTGCGAAGCAGCACAGAAATCTCGTGCAGGACCTGTCGTATCATCTGCCAACAAAACTACAAATGAAGTAGTGAAAAATGATAGCCACATGCCAAGGAATCCAACTTTTCCAAGTTTATCGGGAAGATTGAAGAGTTGCTCGAATTTACCCATATTATGTGAATCTATATTGATCATTTTTTAAGCACGTTGTGTATATATATATATATACCGAAAACCGAAATATATATATATAAATTTAATAGAAGTCACAGCAGTTGCAGTCAGAAGCCCATACACACTCATCAACACCATTACCCGGAAATGGACATCCTTCAGGTGTGCATCCATCTTTACATTTGCAAGGAACCACGCCACCCCATCCTCTCCAAGGATAACCCAAGGTGCTCCATGGATTTACCCAAGGGGTAGACCAAAACTGTCTGCGAGGGCGATATCTATTTCTTCTTCTAAAATTATGAAGATACATACTCGGGTTCAAGATTGTTCCGCGCCCTCTACCCCTTCCGCGCCCTCTACCCCTTCCTCTAAAGTATTCAGTTTCTTCCACATATTTTGCAAAAATCAAAAAAACAACTATGGCACCCAAAAAAATAAAACTTTTAGAATCCATTAATATATGCTGCTAATAAAAAATTGAACCTATTATATAAATAGTAATATTATACACAAAATGAATTGTGAGGAGCTTATTCCGTTGATTACTTACCTTGGTGGGATAAAACGCCTCTTCTTTCACTACCCTAAAACTGATGAATTATATATTTTGAAAGATGTCGGGTATCATAACAGACTGGCGATGTTCGGATCTTTTCGATTTATTTATGTGGAAGAAAAAGATCTAATCCTGCAAGGAAAGAAATCAGTTATTATCAGGTGATATATGAACCTCTTTAATTTTTTAATAATTGAAGTTTTGTTTCTAATGTTGATACACTTTTTCGTATTGAAACCATCGATAATTCAATTTCTATTAAAACGTTTTTTAACTTATACACATCATCCTCTTTAATATTTCCCGATAAAGCGAATTTGGTGTAGGTATCACGCAAAGATGTCATCATTTCCACACATTGTTCTATGTCCATTTTATTTAAAATGTTTATATTCTTAAATAAAATTTGTAATTAGTTAAAAAAAGTATTTACAAAGCCCTTGGATGTAATGGTGAAATGGGTGATCCTCATTAAAAAATTGAACGGTATTTCATATCTGTTAAATACTTATTTCACAATGAGTTCCATTGCACTCTCTGATATCTTAGACCGAATGAAAATTCGGATAAATAACAGGAAAGCGGGAACGAATGCTTCGCGCAAGGGGATGTTTGTAGATATGTTCGATGACGGCTCCCTCGAGCAATATATCAAAGACAACACCAAAGATCCTTGGAAGGGAACACCCTTTGAGGGTTATGTGTCCATGTCCCCCAAGCAGAAAGGGGAATTTGGCGAGCGTTTTGTTTCCAAAGTGTTCGATGGGAGGGGACATAAGGTAGAACGTGCTCATTCTTCTACTGCTGGATATGACCGCCTTATTAATGGTATGAAAGTTGAAATTAAATTTAGTCTTGCGCAGCGCGCCCCGGTAGCGGGAGTGAAAAAAGACATTTTTATGATCAATCACGTATCAAAAGCAAAGGATTGGGAACGCCTTCTTTTCTGCGGGATTAATCAGGAGGAGAACGATATTCGTATTTTATGGTTCACAAATAAGGACTTTACGAGTTACATTGCCGGTGGTGGATCGCTCTTTAACATACAGCAAGGTGGGAAAAAAGTTAAAAATGATGATTACATGTGCTGTAAGATCATTGACCTGATGGGATGCGATTGGGTAAACGAAGGACTAAGTGCTTGGTGATTCAAGGCGTTGATTACATAAAGCCACATATTCAGGATTAATTTCATAACCAATAAAACTGACGCCCAGTTTTTTTGCCGCTACACATTCACTTCCAGATCCAGCAAAAGGAATAATTACCAATGTGTTGCCTTCCTTATTCATTGCACCCTTTATTAGTTTTTCACATAACGCGAGGGGTTTTTGAGTTGGATGATTAACGCGCTCCTTTTTTCCAGCGCCCCCCGAAAGTGCTGATACTTTAATAACGTCTCTCGGCAATGCGCCGCCGGGATGAGCTTTATAAACGGTTTCCTTATCACCCTTGGAAAATCTTCCTTTGGTCGCCTTTCTTTTTTTTCCTGCAGCATTCTTTAAAAATGATGCCGTATATGGCTCCCTTACATCATCTCTATTAAAATTTGGTCTTTTATTTTTTGAGCAAACCAAAATACTTTCATGTGTTCTTTGCCAAAAATTTAGTCTTGGGACAACCTTATTTGTATAATGCCAAACAATCCATCTAACATTTATATTGATTCTTACTCTAATGAATGCTAATATTTCACTGAATCCATAAATATAAAGGGTTCCTGTTGGTTTTAGAATACGAATACACTCAGAAATCCACTCATCGCACCAAGTAAGGTATTTACCCATTTCTTGTTTATCACTATTATTTCCAAAATCCTTTCCAATATTATATGGTGGATCACAAATAATAATATCAACACTATCCGGGTTCATTTCTTTCATTTTTTTAATACAATCATCATTTATTACATGTTGAATTTTAACTTTTATGTGTTGTTGTTCCATTGTTGTCATTATATTTATACTTACATTTTCCTATTTATCTTGAATCAATTTTTTAACAATCTCTTCTATTTTTTTTCTTTATTATCTTGACAAAGATTATAATAAAGGATGGTGGAAAATAAAATAATTCGAGAAAATAACTGGTGTGAAGAAACATCTTTTTTGATTAAGAAATGGGATAGAATATGTTTTCAGCGAAAACATATGCATAACAGGGCTGCAAATTCATATGATTTAAAAAATAAACTATTGTCTATTCCCATTATTCTTATCAGCACAATTTTAGGCAGTTTATCATTTATATCTAGCTCGCGTCCAAATTCTTCTGGTTCCAGAATGTTATCAGTGAGAGAACTTCAACCAGAGTGCGTTTGTTTTAGCTATATGAATGGAGCTTCAAGTGGGGATGGTGATTTATGTATGAAGGGAACCGAATGCTATCCTCCTAATATTGGGGACGGATTATGTCCTGGTGATATGACTGCATGTGTCAGTATTCTTACCGAATCCACATCGGCAAATTGCCATTGGGAGACATATGATGACAATTCTATGATAAGCGAATATCCTTATTGCGACCAGTCTATTATCAGGTATGATGATGATATCTTTAGGTCATCTTTAATTCCCGTCGAAGCACGTTTTTGTGATCGCACAGTCGATTTTGTTGACAATGCGGCGTATCAACAATTATCCATCCCCGCTTCAATAACAAATCAAGATCACATAGAAGCCTGGTGTATAAGATATGATGAAGGGTATGGTGTATTTTATCAACAATATGCTGTTGATGGGACGAATATGTGTTGTGTATTGACAGAAGAAGCGGGTATATCAATATTTCATGGACACACTTTGGGAGGCGTTTGTTTGCCTTCAGGACACTTTGATTCACCGTCCAATATCTATATAAAGCGGTGTGGTGCTCTTACTAGAGAGTTATGTGAATGGGGTGAGGGACCTGAAGAATATATTGGCAAACGCCCCGAATGTACAGAGGCACAGATAAATATAAATCACGAAACACAAGAGAAAACCAATTACTATTTTGAATCATTGGACAAATGCCAAAGTTTATGTGAAAGTACAAATGACTGCAATGTAGTTTCACGGTATTCTGGTGAAGAAGATAATGAAGAATGGCATTGCTATTTCTACCATTGTCCCATCTTCCCCGATATATTTTGGGTTGAACAAACTGAATGGGGGGATGGGGCTAATGGCGCACAAACATATTTATTAGAATGTCCCGATCCTCCAGACCACGAGACCGAGGAGCCCGCTGGGGAGGATTGCTCAAATAATTGCTGTATATCTGGTCCTGACATGTGGACACACGATGCCTCTCCCACCATTCCTGGTTGGACCTTGGAGTCTCCGTATTTGGATCACACAAATGGAGGGACAGGGAAGAAGAATCAATGTGAAGATATGTGCCGCGATGATCCTCAATGTAATTCTTGGATGTGGCGTAGTTCTGCATCTACATGTTATTTATCAACTTATGCGGAATTAAAGGAATACCGACCCAATTCTGGATATAATGCTCATCATCCACACGAATTCTGGCGCGGGTGCACTACAATGCCTACATTTAGTACAACAAAAACTCCTACAACTACGCCTACAACTTCGCCTACAATTTCGCCTACACCGCCATTTGAAGGTAAATCAGGCAAATCGGGCAAATCAGGGGATAGTGAAGGCGACGGTGAAGGCGACGGTGATGGAGAAAAATGTGCGCCAGGATGTCCTGACGATTGGCCTGGTGATGGTGTTTGTGATGATTCGTGCTTTAACTCTGCTTGTAACTATGATGATGGTGACTGCCCAACCACATCCCCAACTAATTTGCCAACAACATCTTTTCCAACCCCAGATCCAACAAAGCAGCCAACCCCAGATCCAACAAAGCATCCAACGCCCCAGCCAACAAAGCATCCAACCCCAGATCCAACAAAGCATCCAACATCCTATAACCAGAACACTGAAACCAATGACGACAATTCCTCTTCTATATATACTATATTTCCCTATATTATCGGAGCATTCAATATGTTTGTCGCTGTTTTATCGGCACTACACACCTTTTTGAAATATGATGCATTGGAAGATCGTCATCGTCAATACTCTCGCCATTTTGGAGCATTGCAATTGGATTTGGAGGCGCTGATGGCAAAATCCCCGTCTCAAAGAGGGGATCCAGTGACAATATTGGAACGCTACAAGACCAAATATGCCGTCTTGATCAACAATGCCCCTTCTCTACCTGAACAAATGGAGAGAATATGCTGTATCAGTGATGCAGACCCTAATCGAATTACAACGATTGAATTAACAACTATTTAAATTAAAAAATTTTATATAATGTTATTATCCGAATGAGCGCGGTGGAGTCGTCTCCCTCATCTCACCATCATCGTCCTTTGAAATACAGCTGTCAAGATACCCCTCCACACGAGCAAGGGCGGCACCCTTATCAGGACACAGTCCCAGATAGATAAATCCGGAAATTGGCGCCCCAGGCGCAATAGGTACCATAATAGACCAGCCACGCCCACTAATCTCTGTTATGAATTGTTCAGCATTTATCTCTTTGATACCTCCTTTATGGGAATTCATTTGAAATGCCATTTTGTGTTTGTGTTGTTGTTGTATTTATATAAATTCATTTCAATTTTTTTATGATATAAAGAGAGAAATGGGCACAGTTTCTAAAAAATTGAAGTATTTTCCATAAATTTATATAGATTCACAATGCTCAGCACAATGAGTCGAATCACATTCACACAAACTGACTGGCAAAAAATCTGTCAATGTTTTAATATTGATTCTGGCGAGGTAACTCGCGTCTTGAAGGGTAGCAATAACGAAACAACGGGGATGACTGCCGAAAAGGCTCTATGCCTTGCTTTTAATATTGCCGATGAGATAGAGGATACCCGTGTTGATACACAGCTTTGCGATCAACTATTGCAAAGTGGTATTATGGGTGATATTTGCCAACGTAATGCCATTTTGCCACATACTCACATTGGCAAAGAAAACGGGAAGACTGATTTCTTGGGAACCTCCAAAGGCAAGGATATTACTATTTCCTTGAAGACTCTTAAGAAATCAGACGGAAAGATCTGCCCTCAAGGCGGACAACCCACTTATGTTTCCTTCCACGAAAAATGGCACCCAGAGTGCCCAAAGCCAGACAAGGAACTCTCGCGACTGGAGGCTAATACGCAGCGTTGGACTTGGATCAAGGATAATATTGGTGATTTCTTGAACAAGATGCAAAAGCAACTCTTTTGCTGCGATGTCCTGATTCTCATCCGTGATTGTGACAAAGCGCCGAAAGCTGAACTTATGGAAAATAAGCATTGTGACTTCACCAAATTGAACATTGGGTTCAAGCGACCAGTTTATGCAGAGCCACCACACAAGAAAAAAATGGGCGAATTGAGTGAGTTTTCAACGAATGTCTTTCATATGCTGTCTGACGGAACAAAGGTGACTATTGGCGAATTTCAGTTTCACTTCCGGAGCCGCAAGGTAATTAAATTTCGCTTCTACAATAAGTTCTATTATTGAGCATTATAAAGAGCTGTCACCTTATCTATGTATTCTTTTACCAATTCACACCCCTTAAATATACGATTTGTCTCTTTGCACGCAAAGAGAGTTGTTCCGCCTCCAAGAAATGGATCTAAAACGACATCTCCTTCATTGGAGTGTTTTTTAATGAGCGCTTCAAACATTTTTTGATTTTTCTGTGTAGGGTGGAATCGTTTTTTGCCTGATTGAATGGGGTATTCATAGATACCTTTATCATATTTGGAATTGAATGTGGGTTTGCCGACTTTGACGCCAAGCAGCGCCACCTCTCGGGCATTTGAGAGATAATTAACAGACTGGTTAAGCGGTATAGGGTTGGTTTTAATCCATTCAATCAAACGAATTTGTTTGAATTTATGTTTCTCCATTATCTCTTTTAATTGCCCAATTTTCCACAAATCCGTGAAAATTATGCAGGTACCCCCCTTGACCAATTTCTTATAAAACAGTTTAATAAATTCTTCAAGTTTTGCGATGGAGAATTCATTATCCCACTTTCCGAAATCCGTTTTATATCCGTATTTCTTACCAGAAGTGTTACCATATTTGATATAATTTGCTTTATATTTATCATCTGTATAATTTTTGCTGGCTTTAAATGTTTCCCATTCGCTTTCTGTTTTTTCGTTTTTACCTGATTTTTCTATATTTTCAACCTTTTTAACGAATCTATTCATCCCCGAATCTTTAGAGATGATGTATGGTGGGTCAGTGAGGACCAAGTGTACGGATTTGTCTTTTTGCGCCGCCATATATTTCAACCCATCAATATTTTGAAGGTCAAAGGTTGTAGTCATATGTTTTGTGGAGAAAAGGGGGGAAATATTTATATCAATTTTTTATTTAAATTGATATAAAATTATCATAACATATGACAGAAGCATTAGGAATTATGGATGATTGTAATTATGAACGTCTTTCAGATAGAAGAGAGAGATCCTTAAAAAAAGATATTAATAAATTTATTAACAAATATAAAAGTATTTTAGAGTGGGTTATTGAACATACCAAGCAGGGTGTAAGAACTGACTGGTATATGGATGAATTATATATGATTAACGATGGAAGATTTTATCATTTTATTCGAAAATTGGTATCTTTAAAATTTAAATTAAAGATATTTCGTAAGATAATGTTTACATTTAAATCAACAAATATTAGCACATATAATACATATCTCTTGACCAATCTCAAGAAAAATCCGTATGATTTTATTAATATTCAATACCAATTAATCTCATTTGAAAAAGCCGAAATATTGAATGAGATATATAATCTACACACATCCATAAATACACGGACGCGTGCATGGGTATATGATTTGTTTTTGAAAGGGGGGCGATTATACTATAACATTCGCGATAGAAACATACAAGTGGGAATGAGGGCATCACCCGCCTTTTATCTTGATAAAAGGGAAGTGAAGGATCAATATTGCTGGTATTTGATGAAGAATAAATTCATCAATAAACGAGCTCTTGAGGGACCTTGGTTAAAAATACTAAAGGAGCAAGTAGTTAATTATAAAAATAATAAACAGTATTACACAACAGATGAGTTCGTAAATTTAGAAAAGGAATTAGGTGAAATGATATTGGACCTATACCACGATGCGTCCGAAACTGCGGTAGAAGTTGAATCGTTTACAGAGAGAGTGATCGCTGCTCATATTGAGAACTATGAATCTAAAAGGGGATTTACATTTACACAAGATCAAAAGAAAGCAATACAAAATGGGGTTCAAAAGAATTTTAGTATTATTACGGGGTATCCAGGATCGGGCAAAACAACAATATGCGATTGTATTATTGATTTCTTACAAAAAAATTGCCAAAAAAAAAATATTTGTTTAATGTCGCCTACTGGGCTGGCAGTTAAAAATCTCCGAGATAATTGTGAAAGTTATCATGAAAATAAAAATTTAATAGGTACAAACCACCGGATGATTTATAATTCATTCTCTAAAATTCAACACCGGAGAGAAGAAATGCAGAGGGAGGATATGCATTTTGGTGACGGTGGTGAGAAAAAAGATGACCCAGATGATATGCCATCATCTATAGATCATATAATTTTGGATGAAGCATCTATGGTGGATATATTTATATTCAAAAGAATCATAAAATGGTGTCGCGTCTTCAAGTGTCGGTTATTACTTGTTGGGGATATTAACCAATTGCCCCCCATTAATTATGGTGCGCCCTTTGAACAAATAATCAAAAGTAATATTTTTGAAGAGAATACTATTGAGTTGCGAGAGATTAAACGAAACAATGGAATATTGAGCACAAATATTCTTAAATTAAATGATGAAAAGTTGGAAATCAGCGATTTTGACAATAAGGAGATGGTTTTTCAAGAGGGACGCGATTTTTCAGATGAAACTCTTTTAAAAATTTTCGCGGAAATTAAACAAGCACACGCGGGTAAGAGAATTCATTTTATGGCATCCCAAAAAAAAAAGGGGGGTGGGGTAGAACAATTAAACAAAATACTACAAGATATATATAATTCAGACGCACATATTTTAATTCCAGGAAGATATGATGAGTATCGAGAAGGTGATAAAATAATACGCACGGAGAATGATTATACCGGTGACAGAATGCGAGTGAATGGCGATAGGGCGACATTGGTTATAGATACAAAGTGTAAGGGTAATCAGGTCTGTGTTCAATATGATGATGACAATGAAAGACAAATTATGAGTACCCGCGATTTTTGGGATAATTTCAAACACTTTTACGCGAGCACTGTGCATAAAATGCAAGGATCAGAAACAGATGTTATTGTATTAGTAATGCCATTTGTCCATAATTTTATGTGGACAATGACAGCCGACTCTAAAAAATTACTTTACACAGCTATTAGCAGGTGTAAAGAAAAATGTATTATTATTGGTTCAAGTTCATTGTTTATGAAAGCGCAAAATCCTAAACTGGATAATTCTATTTCGCTCTTTATGAAAGAATTTAAAACTTGGGAATTAGATTAAGCCTTCTTCCCCCCATCACCCTTGGCATTAAACCACGGCTTTCCCACCATTGACTTTCGGGCAGTGGCGTCATCGACCACAGGAATAACGGTAATATTACAGATGGGTGACCAGTTAAGCATCCAAGTGTTTAAGGTGGTGGAATCATTGCACTCACAAATGCAAGTGCCCCCGCTGCCACCGAGAACGTGCCAGCGTCCGTGTACTTTAATACTATCCCCGGCGTCACGAAGATCGTCAGCTGGGGTCATATTGCCGAAAGCATTCCAGCAAGCGACGCGGTTAGGGGGGTCAACAGTCCAAGAAATTTGAAAAAGCATTGTAATCAATACATAACTTTTTTATTTAAGTTATTTATCTATAATTTAAGATGTCGTTAAAAAAGGAGGGTCCTCCCCTATTGTAGTGTTAAATAATGCGAATATAAGTTTAATATCCCCCCTTAGTCCAGCGGTGGGTTTGATTTTCAATTTGGCGCACCGTCTGTGCACTGCGTTCGGCATTGAAGTCACGCGTCTTTTTCTCAACCAATGCCTTGTTATTGGGCTTCTTGGCGGCAGTCTTACTGATGCGAAGGTAGCTTTCGAGCTTGCCTATACTTGCACCATTGGTTTCATTGGGTCCGCAGTGAAATTTCGCCAACTGCACAAGCAACTTTTCACGACGTTTGGTCCCATAACCAAAGATCTTTTTATCTTCGCGCTCGCGAAACTTTTTAGCCTTAAGGTCTTCCTTCTCTGCCTCTTTGGCGAGTGCCGTTGCCTGCCGCAACACTACACTCAAGGGCATAGCATCGTTAACATTGCATTTGATTCCGAAGGTTTTTTCAAGCGCTTTGAGAAGAGCAGGATTGGCAAAAGCAGACATTGTTTGTGTTGTAATATACAGGAAATACGAAAAAATGATTCAATTTTCCACGGGTAAATGGGTTAAGAATATAAAAAATTGAACCATTTTTACAATAGAAAAAAACACAAAAACAATGTCCCACTGTCGCCGCAACTCAGATTCCGATTGGAATACAATTCGTGCCCATTCTCGTGCTTCTAAGAAAAATCTCAAATACGTTTGGCGTGAAACAAAGAGAAATGAATCCAAGTATGTAAAATTAGGGTCATTTGAAAAAATATATGCATCAATGCGTAAACGATGGAAAGAAGGAAATTCTGGGATTAGGGGAGTAGGTCCATTAACTTGCTATGATTTATGCATCTATATTTGCAAAAATTATAGTATATCTCTTAACGGTAGGGTTTGGTTGATGGGTCCCGGTCCTCAACGCGCCGCCGATAAGTTGAAAATATGGAAGAGGTCTGCCGAATGCAAGAAATGCAACATTACGGGAGAATCTTATGTAATGATTAAAGACGTGAGAGCGGCTTTTCAAAAATCAACATTTGAATACGACAAAGAAAAAGTGGCAAATGGCAATGAAGACTATATGGAAAGTTATTTGTGTTGCTGGGAGAGCGAAATGCGCAAGAAGGATTAAATAGTCGTGAAAATTGAACAATTTTTTAATAGAAAGTGCTTCAACAAAAGAAAAACAATGCAAGTCCTCAACTATGAAAATGGCATTGAGTATCTATTTCAGTTCTTGCGTCCCAAGGAACTTGTTATATTTGCGACATTGGATAAATCCTCGCTCTCTCTGATTCAGAAATATTTTGTAACGCGAGATATGTTATCCTTGAAAATCGACAGATATTCAACAGTGTTGGAATTCCCGAAAAACATTCTCTTTAAAATAACACTTGGGCGTAAATACCACATTGGATTCCCTGCCCATCCAATATGTAAACTTTGGGAGGATTCACCAAAATTTATTTTTCGCCCTGTAAGTATTAAAAACCACAATATCTATGGATGGATTATTAGTGGCAATAATATGATGAAAACGGGAGACGATTATAGACCTTATCCTTGGCGTATTCATGTAAATATTCCATATATTCCTCTGGAAAAGGATATAATCATTGATTTACCGCTATCAGGATGCTCTGGTGTCACACGGGTGATAGGGCGCAATCCGCTATTTAAACCCATTGCGCAGGCGAATTGAATATTTTTAATTACTTCTCACTTTATCCTTCTTTTTCGAGTTGTTCTTTTCCTCTTACGTTTTTTCCTCGAGCGTTTTCTCGTTTTTTTTCTGCATCGTCTGCGTCTACCTCGCGCCCCGCCTTTTTTCTGCTTACTCTTGCTCTTTTTCGTTGTTGTTTTTTTTTTCGCGCTGCTTCCACCCCCACCACCGCCGCCGCCGCCACCGGAGTCTATATAGAAAGCATCTCCCTTTGCAAGCACAGGATTATATAAAATGGCTGCTGCCCCCGCATTATATAGTTCCATTGCTTGTCCATTTTTGGCGTAAAGCTGTATGAGTTGCAGAAAGAGTGGGTAATTATACGCGCACTGTAAACGCGCCTGCGAGCGGTCAATTTTGGGTCTTATACGCAGTATGGGTCTTTTACTCTTTTGAGTAGGAAACCCCCTAAACCCTCCATCTTTCAGGCGTTCTCCAAGTGCTCGTGTTTTATCTTGCACGTCAAGACGATCTTTTTCTCGAGCTTTGCCTATTCCACCTGATCCGCGCGGCTCTCCAGGATGATTTTTCTTTGCCGTTTTAAGAGCTTGGGCAAGATCGGAAAAATCCCCTTCCTCTGCTGCACCAAACATTAGACGACGATCTGTAACTCCATTCCTAAAACGTAAAAAAAATACTTTCTTGATACAATAACATTTTATACCCTCCACATTTTTTATTTCATATAAGCCAATAATTTGCGACCAATTATCAGTGAAGTTGTTGTAAATACGTTTCATATCGGCGCAACAAATCTCGCATCCTATTTTCATCAATTTAACAGATACACCATGCCCATATTTTTTAACAATCGCCTCTGGCCAATGTGTTAACCCCATTAGTTCTGGCGTAATATCGTGTATAGCCGTAGTTTCACGGTCAGTATTTTTTACCCATTCAAAAAATAGTGGGTAGTCCTTTATATCCGTTTGTGCTTCTTTTATTTCTTTTATAATCATTTTACACACAGGTCTTTCCCATGCAATACCATGAGCACCCTTTCCATTGTTTGGACACTTCTCGCAAATTTGGTTTGCGGATACCGCTGTATTATCGCATATCTCAAAACAAGGATGACGTTGTTGTTCCATATATATATATATATATATTATGCATAAGAAAATACATCCCCATATCACTTTTAAAACAAACCATTTAATTGCTCGATCAACTCCTGTTTCGAAATAGATTTTGGACCCACCGTATTTTCATGATCAAACTGGACTTTTTTATTATATTCATCCACAAACGTATTCACGTTGATACCCTCTTTCAACCGTATAAAATAGTGGCTTTGTGGGCTTTTGCTTTCTATTTCTGTGCTGATTTTCCCTGCATATACCCCAACACGACGCAATGAGATATCACCCCCTTCATCTTTTTTAACAAATGAATAATAGGTAGGATGCAACTTTTCCTTTACCGGACGCGGTTCATCCTTCTTGATCCATATTTGGAACACACACGGAACATCGTAATCTTTAGAGTTTACCTGAAAAGATTTCTCAGGAAGATCTACTTGATACATAAGATGAAAATGCAATGGAAATGTTTTTTGGAAGCTATCTTTCTTAAAACTTTTTGGTAATACAAAGGACAGTGTATCACAAAATTCGCACGATTTCTTGATGAACTTTCTGGCGAGAGAGGATTGACGCCCAAAAGGGGGATTTCCAATGATGTGTATTTTATCATATTTATCTTTGATTGCACTTGCACCGAAGGTCAAATAATCCTGTTGTATGATCCCATCATTATCCGGCTCAATATCATAAGCCAAGACATTGTTATGGGATTTACTGAGAGGATCGCTAAATGCACCGTTTCCTGCACTCGGTTCTATAATAACATCGTTATTTTGAATAATTATTCTTTTTTTTATAGCCTGCAAACAATAATTTACAATGTGAGATTTCGTGTAATACTTGTCTTTAGTATTTCGGTGCAATCCGGTTTTTTGCATATTTATAATAATATTCAATCATATTAATATTTAGTCAATTTTTGTATTAGTAAAAAATTGAATTGATTTTATAGTTTATCAGTCATTATAAACAACAATGAACTTCCAAAAAATAGTGACCCATATGCGACTTGCGAGCAAATGGAAAAGTATATGCGAAGCTGAAAAAAATACCTTGCAGAAATGCATTTTGTGTAAACACCAACTATCATCGCAGCAATGGGGTCCTTTGTTGGAATCTTTCATTAAAGAAAAATTCAATATTGGACCGGCAGTAGACAGTGTTTCTGGTGATGGTTGTTCGCCAAAGGGATTAAATATTGAAATCAAGGTTTCCTTGGGTGATAAGGGCGGGCAATTGAATTTCGTGCAATTACGCCCTGACCACACCATTGATTATTATTTGTTTTTGGGGTATAATCTGTTTGAAGGAGATCTTGGACAAATCCATTGGCTTTTATGCCCGCCAAATGAATTATATACACTTCTCTCTACTTATGGGGGGTATGCGCATGGTACTATCTCAAAATTGGGAGATATTACTATGGAAAATATATATGGTCGAGGTTGTGAATATGCGCTGCGTCCAAATCCTGCGCTTAAAGACACAAGGAAGGGAAAAAAATTGTGGAATATTATGTGTGAAAAATTCTCTGTCAATGAGGACGATATTACACGTCGTATCTGATACTATAAAGATAGATCAGTTCTTTTTGCCCAAGACTATCCTGCCTCACAGTATCGCGGCTCATTGAATAATCAAGAGTGTTGAATCGCTTTTTTAATTCCGCGGCATCAATGTTTGATTTTATCCAATGCCAGCTTTTTGGACGCAAATGAGATAAATCCCCGCCAACAATTCCTCCACAATGCGATCCATATGCTTTTAATGCGAAATGATATCCTGTCGGCGGTGTTGGTTGTTGGCGTTCATCCTTGGGACCGTGTTTTAAAAAGCTGAAATCTGGATGGGTCTTGGCGTAGACAATCTTTTCTCTCGGGATTGGTTTTCTTTTCCAAATTTGAAAGCAGCATTTTGCAGTCATTTTAGGTTCGAAGCAACACGGATGCAAAGGCAAATCCTCACTATATAGTAATATGAAATATAAATTTAATTTATTTTGGATACTTACACGTTTAAATGTCCTTGGGACAATAAAGGCAATGGTATCAGCAAACGTCGCCGATTTGTTGAAAAACTTTATCGCCATTGATGAGACTTTCCCAAAGGGTGGATTACCAATGACCAAATATTTTTCGTCCGTTTTTGGTTGGTAGTGAAGGAAATCCCCCTTTTGAACACCCGCGAATTTTGGATCTACATCAATTCCCTCTCTCCTGTCGAGTGATAATAATTTATAGAAAGCGCCCCGTCCTGCACTGGGCTCTAACATTATATCGTAAGAGTCTATATTTACCCATTCATTCAGTTTGTTGAAACAATTCTGTGCAATATCATCTTTTGTGTAGAATTGATCCATTGTTTGTTATATTCAATGCATATTTTTTAATATCAATTTTCTTGTTAATTTAAAGAGGAAGCATAATGAACATATATTATGGTTAAACTCGCCACTACTTCAAATTATATTTCGAAAGCTTTTGACTTTACACATTCTACTATTACACAGATTCAAATTCAGCAATTTAAAATATGTCAAACAACGATTAATTTTAATCACTTGCTTGTGCATTTGATGAAAAATATGAATAAAGGGCAATGGGAAATATGCAAGAAAGCAAATATTCTCCCTCAATTATGTTGGGGGGATCCGGTAGATATGCAAGAGAAGCGCGGATATCAATTTAGTGAAGGACTCGGGTTATATGTCCAAACAGTCGACACAAATCGTACAGTCAGGGTTGTGCTATCTATATTGGATACATTGAACATA
>Ga0114999_10004243_pt1 | contig 17487 bp, 15 predicted proteins | sample ArcticOcean_MG_C_3_FD_89820 | JGI IMG/M metagenome (GOLD analysis project Ga0114999, IMG submission 89820) | Marine microbial communities from western Arctic Ocean - ArcticOcean_MG_CB8_126 | ecosystem: Environmental > Aquatic > Marine > Oceanic | place: Arctic Ocean: Canada Basin | collected...
AGGACGGGAGGCAAAGGCGGACCCGGTGGCGGAAGCTGACGGTGTCGCCGACTAGCGCGGGGATCGACGGTCCGCCGACGATGGGGGCGGTGGACGATTGGTTTCGCGGCAGACGGGTGGCGGTGTTGGGAGGGCTGGGGTTTATCGGTAGTGCAGTGGTGCTGCGACTGGCGGAGCTGGGGGCGCGGGTGCAGGTGGTGGATGCTTTGCTGGACGGCTTTGGAGGCGATCGACGAAACGTGCCGGACTCGACTCCGAACTGCGACGTGCATGAAATCGACGTGCGGGACGGGGGTCTGGAGAAGTTGCTGGAAGGGGTGGAGGTGGTGGTGAATGCGGTGGGGCAGGTGTCGCATCAGCGCAGCATGGCCGATCCGCTGGGAGACTTGGAGGCGAACTGCCGGTCGCAGATCTACATTCTGGAGGCCTGCCGCTGGATTTCGCCGACGCCGGTGGTGGTTTACGCGGGTACGAGACAGGTGTACGGACGGGCGCGGGAGCTGCCGATCACGGAGTCGGTGCCGGCCCTGCCGGTGGACATAAACGGGGTGGATAAATACGCCGGCGAGGAGTATCACCGGATTTATGGGGAGGTCCATGGGTTGCGGACGGTGCGACTGAGGCTGACGAACACGTATGGGCCGAGGCAGTCGCTGGAGGCCGGGAGCCAGGGGGTGATTCCGACGTTCATCCGGCGTGGTCTGCGGCGGGAGCCGCTACGGATATTCGGCGATGGGGAGCAGCGCCGGGACGTGACCCACGTGGATGACGTGACGAACGCGATTCTGGCGACGGCGGCGACTCCAGCGGCTCACGGTCAGGTGTTCAACCTGGGAAGCGATCGCCCGATTTCGGTGAAAGATATCGCGGGGGTGATCGCAACCAACGCCGGGGTAGAGGTGGAGTTCGTGGGTTATCCAGAGGAACTGAAATCGATCGAGATTGGAGATTCGTGGTCGTCGTATGACCGCCTGCAGATGGTGACGGGGTGGCGGCCGGGGATGAACTTCGAGGAGGGAATGCGGAGGACGATGGAGTTTTATCACGAGCATCCCGAGTACTGGCGTGACGCCTGAGATTCGGATCCCGGTGTTCAGCACCGGGCGGCAGGTGGCGGAGCTAGAGGGGGAGATACGGGCGGCGATGGATCGGGTGATGGCGAGCGGGTGGTTCATCCTGGGGGAGGAAGTGCGGGCATTAGAGCGGGAATTCGCGCGGTTCTGCGAGGCGCGGGAGGCAGTGGGGGTGGGGAACGGGACGGACGCGATAGAGCTGGCGTTGCGGGCGGTGGGGGCGGGGGCGGGAGATGAGGTGATTACGGTGGCGCATACGGCGCCGTTCACGGGACTGGCGGTGCTGGCGATCGGGGCGACGCCGGTGTTCGTGGACGTAGAGGAGGAGACGATGCTGATGAATCCGGCGGAGATCGAGGCGGCGCTGAGTCCGGCGACCAAGGCGATTTTGCCGGTGAGCCTTTATGGACAGGCGTGCAATCTGAAACGGATTGGACGAGTGGCAGGGGGGGCCGGGGTGAGGGTGGTGGTGGACGCGGCACAGGCGCATGGTGCGTCGTCTGGAGGGAGCCGGCAGGCTGCGCTGGGCGGAGGGCCCGGAGGGCCGGTGGCGGCGTTTTCGTTTTATCCGACAAAGAACCTGGGAGCGTACGGGGACGGGGGAGCGGTGGTGACGGATGACCCGGAGGTGGCGGAGTCGGTGCACCGGTGGCGGGGCGGGGGGATGGGGGATGCGTATCGGTCAGACCAGCCGGGACGGAATTCGAGACTGGATGAACTACAGGCGGCGATTCTCAGGGTAAAACTGCCCTATCTGGAGCGCTGGAATGAGCGGCGGCACGCGATCGCGGCGAGGTACGGAGAAGGGCTGAGAACCGTGCGGACCCCGGCGGACGGGCCGGGGCGCGTCTACCATCTTTATGTGGTGAGAACACCGGACCGGGATGCGTTGCAGGCGCACCTGGCCGAGCGTGGAATTGGGGCGGCGATCCATTACCCGTGGCCGCTGCACCGGCAAGGAGCGTTCGGGCGTCGCTCCCGGGTAGTGGGGACGCTGGAGAACACGGAACGATGTTGCGCTGAAGTGCTGAGTCTGCCGCTGTATCCGGAGATGACGGACGGTGAGGTCGACCAGGTGATCGCGGCGGTGAACGAGTTTCGCGGGAGCTAGTTCCGGCGGAGTAGACGGGCGAGCTCGGGCCAGCGCCAGAGGGACAGTCCAAGGACGGTGAGCAGGGCAAGGGTGGCGGTGGAGATGATGGCTCCGAGGCGCAGGGCAGGCGGGTCGTACTCGAGGACGACCTCGTGGGTGCCGGCAGGGACGGGGACTCCGCGGCTGGCCAGGTCGGCAGGGAGGACGGGAGCTTCGACACCGTCCACGTAGGCCTTCCAACCGCGATCGTAAGCGTCGCGGATGACGAGCATCCCGGGTTCGGCTGAGTCGGTGCGGACGACGAGGCGGGTGGCAGCCTCGCCGGTGAGGACGGCAGTGGAGGGAGATGGGTCAGTGGCGACGAGGAGAGAGAGGGCGAGGCCGGGGGCCCAATCGCCGGCTTCGACGACGGGCCGGAACCGGTAGCCGGGATCGCGCCGCTGGAGGATCGCGAGGGCGTCGTCGGGTCCGGTGGCGAGCTGGACGCGGGTGTAGAGCTGGATGCGATCACCGGGATCGAAGATCCCGACCAGAAGTTCGCGGTCGCCGCCGGAAGTCGCGAGGGGTGGAATCCAGAGCGGGCGGGGCTCACTGTCCTGCTCGACCAGAGCGAGGCCGTGCAGGGTCAATCGTGGGCCGTCAAGAACAACCTGGAGTTCGGCGGCGGCCACCGGGAGGCCGGGTGGGGCAGTAAATTGCACCAGGTGGTAAAGACTGTCACGATTGCGGCCCACGACGATAGCCGGTCCGGCAGCCTCGGAATGGGCGGACGGACGGAAAGCGAGCGCCCCGAAACCGGTGCGTTCGGAGACTTCCAGGCCGGCTCGCAACTCGGTGGTGGCAACTACATTTCCGTCGCGCAGCCAGGAAAGGGTGGCTACGGTCGTACCCTGGGGAACGTCGGTGGCGCCGTCCATGGAGAGGACGGCGAGGAGGCGGTCGGGACCCGGGCCGGAGAAGTCGACGAGGCCGTCCCCGAGGGGGGACCCGGAATCCAGCGCGGCGGCCGGGCGGAGAATGGAGTAGGAGACTCCGTAGGCGTCGGCGAAATGGACGTTGAAGCCGCGTTGGGGATGGGTGGAATAGAAGACCCTGGCGGCGCCGAGAAGCCGTGAGAAGCGGGCCGGGGCGCGGTACCAGGCCTCGAGGAGAGCAGCCTGGCGGCGCGGAACCAGAGAGGCGTAGCCGGAGGATTCGGCGATTTCCGAGGTGAGGAGATAGTTGGAGCCGTCCAGAATATCGTTGAGCAATACGGCGCGGGGAAAGGTGCCGGGCTCCGAGGCAGCGCCAAGGTCGAGCGGAGGATCGAACACGCTCTCCACGGGCAGGCGGGGATGGAAGGTGGCGGCGAAGTAGATCAGTTCGACGGAGGCCAGGATGAGGAGAGCGGGAGTCAATAGGTTTAGTGAGAATGGCCGGCGGATAAGGACAGCGATGAGGGTCATTCCCAGAATCGCGACGAGGACGGGCAGCCAATTTCCGACGATCCAGGGGTCGGTGGAAGCGATTATCAGTTCGTCGGCCGAACGGGCGGCGGTGAGGGCGGCGCTGCCCGGCAGTTGGTCGGCCCAGGCCGCGGCGGAACGGGCGCCGGAGTCGGAGTCGAGACGGAGGTTGAAGGCGAGGAGCGCCAGCCAGGTAAGGGCCAGGAAGGCGGCGATTCCGGCGGGCCAGCGCCAGCTCAGACGGCGGGCGCGGAGGGAATCAAGGCCGATACCGGCGAGAATGGCGAGGTTCATGACGACGATGAGGGTGAAGCGGCCCGGGGCGCGGGCGCGGTCGAATCCGGGTATCTGGCGGAGGCCGTCGTAAAGGCCGGTGGGACCGTGGGAGCCCTGGGCGAACAGCCAGGTCAAGACGGTGATGACGGCGAGAACCCAGACGACACGGCGGACCGGGCGCCGAAGGAAGGCTAGGACACCGAGGGAGAGCGGCAGGGCGCCGAGGTAGAGGGCCGTCTCCCAGCGATTCCAGGCGCCCCAGAATTGCTCGTCGGACCCGAATATCCCGGGGAAAAGGAGCTGCACGGTGGCGACGGGAAGGACAGCGAAGCGGGAAGCCTCGACTTCGGAGAGGGTGACGCCGCGCAAGGATTGGGTGACTAGCTCGTAGAGGGGGACGGCCTGGAGGGCGCCGAGCCCGAGGCCGGCGAGGAGCATGATCGATCCACCGCCGATGACCCAACCGACCCGCGGCCGCCAGCCGGGAATGGTGGCTCGCCAGCGACCGGTGGCGACGGAGAGAAACAAATGTAGGGCCACGCCGAGGCCGGTGATGGTGACGAGCTGGGGATGTACACCGACGAGAGCGAGGGCGAAGAAGATGCCGCCGAAAGCGAACCAGGCCAGTCGCTTACGGGCGGAGACGGCGGTTAAGGCGCGCTCGGCGGCGGCGAGCATCGCGGGGAGGACGAAGACGGAGTTGGCGACGTTGAGATGGTGCTGCTGGGCGACGGCGAAGCTGCCCAGACCGAAGGCGAGTCCGGTGAGGGCGGCGCCGGCCGAGGATATGCGCAGGGAACGGGCAAGCCAGTAGGCCGCGAGGGCTGCCAGGAGGGAGCGAATGACGGGACCCCAGAGGAGCAGCCATTCGACGTGGCCGGTTGACAGGGCCAGGAAATGCAGCGGGAAGAGGACGCCGGTCTCGCCGTCAGCGAACTGGGGGTAGCCCATGTAGACGTAGGGGTTCCAGAGAGGAAGGGCACCGTTGCCAAGGGCTTCGGCAGCGTAGGCGGAAAACGGGGCGTAGTAGGTGAGGGTGTCGGATTCGTAGAAGAGTTCGCCGCGCGCCCAGGCCGGGGAGAAGGCGGTGAGCACGACCAGGATGACGAAGGCGATGGCCAGACGATCGCCCCTGATGCTCGGACTGATATGCCAGCCGCGCCAACTGACGAAGCGAGAAACCGGGGCAGGGAGGGGAGGCATGGACGGGGGCCGCTCGAGGACTACTCGGGGGAGCCGGGGTGGGGGGGATTTTCCATCAGGGCGAGTAACGAGGTGCCGATGGGCAGGGGCACTCTGCCCAGGAGACGGGTCTCCAGCTGCTGCATGCCCAAAAAGACGCTACCGAAGCGGGCGGTGCGATCGAGATCGCCACCGGCAGAGGAAGGAAGAAGGCGCCGAGCGATCAGGGTAGGCAGAAACAGAAGCGCGTTTACGTAGCCGGCCCAACCAGCCCGCCAACCGGCAAGGCGCAGCTCGCGGCGTAACTCGCCAAGCCGAAAGCGACGGACGCCGTGGACGAAGCGGTCGTGAGGCCCTTCCAAGATGGGAAGGGCGGGCACGCGAAGCAGGAGGCGACCGCCGGCGCGGGTGACGCGGCGCATCTCGCGAAGGGAGGCTTGCGGACTTTGGACGCGGGCGTGGTAGATGACGTCGAGGGAGGTAACCAGATCGAAGGAGCCATCGCGAAAAGGCAGGGCGTCGGCGGAGGCCCGCACGACGGGGACACCGCGGGCGCTGGTGGCCAGGAGGGCGTCGGGATGGGGATCGATGCCGATGACGGAGCCGTAACGAGCCAGCCAGGCGGTGGTGCCACCGGTGCCGCAGCCGGCATCCAGCACGCGTGTGGGGCGGGGCCGGGAGGGCCAGAATCTGTCGATGAGACGACCTGCCTGCTCACGGGCGGCCCGGTACCACCAATGATTGTCTTCGACCCGGCGAAGTTGCTTGTAGGCCTCAGTATCCACGGACAGAGACAATACCCTAGCGTCCCGGATGGCGGGGGCCGCCGGCCTGAGCGAAGTTGAAGCCGGTCTGAAGCCGGCTGGGGCCGGTAACGCGAAAGCGACCCAACTGTATCGGGATGGTTACTGCATTCCACGGGTGTTTGAAACCTTCTGGAAATGCGTTCTGCGTAGACTTTGCCAGACAGGGGAAGAAAGCGCCGGGAACGGCGTCAAATACAGGGGAAATATCACGGCTTTGGGTAAGCACGATATTCTCGCGCACGAAATCCGCAGGTCAACAGGCACGGTCCTGACGCGGTGAATTACGCTCCGAAGCCGAACGAATGCGTGGCGCTGCTGGTCAGCGATGACCTGAGCCTGGAAGGAATCGTCCGACGAACCGTCGGACGCGGGCTAGGGCATATACCGATCTTGAGGCATCACGCCCGGCTGGGGCCCGCGCTGGATGCGGCATGGCAGGAGCAGGTCGATCTGGCGGTGATCGACCTACGAGGATCGCCGGAAGCTGAAACCGGACTGCTGGCGGCGTTCGTTACCCAGATTCCCGATATCCCGGTGGTGGTGATCGGCGAGAACGCCCGGTCGGCGGAGGTCGAAACGCTGCTTGAAAATAGACCGCACCGACGGAGTCTGAATGACCGCGCTGACGCGGAAGAGATTCGGAGGGAGATCCGGGATGTGCTGAAAAACAAACCGGCTGAAGATGAGCGCCGTCCACGGAGGTTCGATCCCAAGGACGGACTGCCGTATCCGGCGGTGCTGATGGATTGGATACAACAGAGCATCGTGGCGCAGGCGCGGGAAGGATCGGCGCTGGCGATTCTGGTGGTGGATTCAGGACGGACAGAACACCAGTCGTCGGGAAGGGCGGGCTCGGATCGGGACCGGGTGATGGGAGAGGTTGGACGGCGGCTACTGCAAACGCTGGATACGGGCGACACGATTTCGCATCTGGGAGGGGATCGATTTGCGATTCTGGCGCCGACGGTGGCGGATCGGGGACATGCGGTGCTGGGGGCGGAGGGATTGCTGGCGGCACTGACGGAGCAGTTCGCCGGGGGGCCGAATGACGACACGAAAAGCGGCGCGATAGGGATCGCGATGTGTCCGGACCACGGCAGGTATCCGGGACTGTTGCTCGGGAGGGCGGAAGCAGCGGCGGCGGACGCGCGCCGCCCATATGTGCACGGTAACTTGCGGTTCGACTTTCAGCAGCGGCAGGCGTACGTCGACGATCAAGAAGTGGCTCTAACGGCTACGGACACGAAGATTCTGGCGGGGCTGGCGGCGAACGCCGGCCGGGTGATGACTTTTGACTAACTGTTGAGCGAGGTCTGGGGACCGGAGTACGTGGGTGACAATCTGCTGGTGCGGGTGGCGATGAGCAGGCTGCGGGCAAAGATTGCGGCAGACACGGGGACGCCGGTGCATATCATCACCCGGTCGGGGGTGGGGTACATGGCTACCGGCCCGGATCAGGAGCCGGTGGAGCAGGCTGCGAACTAGCGGGCGGGCAGGCGACCGGGTCGCCCGGGGGTGATGTCGCCGGCGATGACCAGCTTTGAGGCGCCGGTTGCATTGGGGACGTTTCCGGTGCCGCCGTGCACGGTCTCGTTGCCGATCACAACCATGGTCAGGACCTCTCGGGCGTCGACCGGAATGCCGATGTCATCGGTGGTCCCGACGGGGATGGGATCGAGGCGTTGCCGCAGCATATTCGTGAGGGTTATGTTCTTCGCGCCGCCGCCGGCGAGGAGGATTTCATCGACGGGAGCCCGAGGCAGGACGAACTTCCGATAGGCGAAAGCGATGGACTCGGCGGTGAAGGCGGTGGCGGTGGCAATAAGGTCTTCGTCGCTGAGGCCGAGCTCGCGGCCGCGGTCACGGACGCCGGCGGAGAACTTGTGCCCGTATAGCTGGCGGGCCGCTCCTTTGGGAGGGTCCTGGCGGACAAATGGGTTACGCATGAGCTCGGACAGGAGCCCGTCGTGCACGGCCCCCCGGGCGGCGATGGCGCCGCCATCGTCGAAGGCCATTTCGCCGTTGGTCATCCAGCCGACGATGGCGTCAATGATCATGTTGCCGGGTCCGGAGTCGAAGGCAAACATGTCGTCCAGGGTGGCGCCGGCGGGGATGACGGTGGGGTTGGCGATGCCGCCGATATTGTGGATGGCCCGGTTGACGGTCGGGTGGCGGAACAGGACCCAGTCGCCGTAGGACACGGTGGGGACGCCGAGGCCGCCGGCGGCGATGTCGCGCTGGCGCAGGTTGGAAATGGTTGTCACGCCGGTGCGCTCGGCGATGAAAGCACCGGCGCCGAGGTCGAGGAAGGCGGTGATGGCCTCGTCGCCGAGCCAGCGATGCTCGTCCACCTGGCCCTCGATGACCTGGTAACAAACCTGGCCCGAGGACACGATCAGATCTATTTTGCCCATGGTGAGGCCGGCTTTTTGCACAATCCGGTCAGCGGCGCCGGCGAAGAATTCGCCGATGGCGTTGTCAGCCTGGGCGACGCGATCGAGCGATCCAGTATCGCGGGCGAAGACATCGAAAATGCGCTCTCGCAGGGGAGACTCATATTCGTAATTTTCGGTGGCGACTACTTCGATCTCAGTGGCCTGGCCGTGCCCGGAGACGAGGGCGACGACGGCTCCGGGACCGTCGGCGGAGGTGCCGGAGTGCAGGCCGACGACGGTTCGTTGCGGCTTTTCCAGGTAGCGGAGCAGACCGTCCAGATAAGCCGGGAGCTCACGTATTTCGCTAGACATGATTGACCGCCCTTTCCTCGTCGAAATATCTGCTCATTCGCATCTGGTATAGGTCCCACCACCACCGGCGCACCGGCAGTGTACGCCGGGGAAGCCGCTCAGCGCCCGCCGCACGCGGACGGCATAATGAGCCCAGAGCAATCAGATTGGAGCCTGGCCGTTGAATCTCATCGTCCTGATGATCGACACTCTGCGCCAGGATCACGTGAGCCATTACCACGGGGGCAAGCCGGCGTTTGACGGGATCGCGGCGTGCCGGACGCCGAACATCGATAAGTTCGCGGCGGAGAGCGTGGTGTTCGACAACATGTACCCGGAGGCGCTGCCGACGATTCCGGCCCGGGCCGGATTGATGACGGGGGCGCGGACGCTGGTCAGCCGGCCCTGGCAACCGCTGACAGACACGGACATCAGCATTTCAGAAATCCTGGGGCCGAATGGCTACGTGTGCGGGATCGTCTCGGACACGTATCACTACCGCGCGCCGAACATGAATTATCACCGGGCGTTCCACTACCACGAGTGGGTGCGGGGGCAAGAGTATGACCCGTGGCGATCGCATCCACCGGCGCGGGATCTTGATAATTATGTCAACTCCCACTACAACGATGCGTGGCGGGCGCAGGTGGCGCAGTTCCTGACGAACACGGCCGGCTTCAAGACGGCGGACGATTGGTTTGCCCCTCAGGTGGCGGAGCACACTGTCCGGTGGCTGGAGGACAACCGTGGGCACGAAAAAGTGTTCTTCTGGATGGACTCGTTCGACCCGCACGAGCCCTGGGATCCGCCGGAGGAATTCGACACATACACCGATCCGGCGTACACGGGGCCGCGGCTGGTGCTGCCGATGGGGGGGATGGCGGCGGACTGGGCGTCGCCGGAGGAGATTCAACACCTGAGAGGCCTGTACGCGGGGGAGGTGGCGAGCGTGGATGCGGCGCTGGAACGTGTGTTCGAGACACTCCGGGAGCAGGGTTATTACGACGATTCGATCGTGGTGCTAATGGGCGATCACGGGATGCCGCTGGGCGAGCATGGCAAGTTCTTGAAGGGGGTGGACCGACTGTACAACGAAATCCTGAAGGTGCCGTTCATGGTGCGTCTCCCGGGGGGAGAACATGGAGGACGGCGGGTGAAGGCGATGGCGCAGTTTCACGATTTCCTGCCGACGATGCTGGATCTGCTAGGCCTGGGGGCGAATGCGCTGGACCTGCCGGGGAGAAGCTTCCAGGGGGTGATCGAAGGTGGGGAGGAAGAGCACCGGGAGGTGATGATCACGGGATATCGGGACGGGCTGGATCGCGTGATCCGCGATCACGAATGGAGCCTGATCGTGCGCCCGCCGGGGGAGCGGCACGAGCTGTACAACCTGCTTCGCGATCCGACGGAATCGGACAACGTGGCGCGGGAGAACCCGGAGCAGGTGGACGAGATGATCCGGCGGTTTGGTTCGATCTACTACGGGGCAGCATGGCCAGGAGCGGAGTCGGCGGCGATGCCGATGTTCGTGCGGCGGGCGATAGGGGATCACGCGCTGCAGAACAGCGGCAAGAATGTGCTGGGGGTTCAGGGTAGATACGAGATCAGCTCGGGGATGGTGGACTAGCGTCCAGGGCGGTGCGAAGGGTGAATCCGGGCCCGATTCGGGCCGATATTTTGGGGATCAGGTTAGGCGAATGAGTTTTCAATTTCCGGACGGTTTCATCTAGGGTACGTCGACTTCGGCGCACTAGGTGGAAGGCAACAACACGCAGTCGGATTTCTGGGTGATGGAGCAGGTAGAGCCAACGATTTTCGCCGAGCCGTCGGGCGACGCCTGCGATCAGTATCACCGGTATGAGCAAGACATCGCGATGCGGGCAGGGCTGGGGTTCAACGTGTATCGGTTCTCGGTGGAGTGGGCACGGATCGAGCCGGAGCCGGGTCTCTTTTCAACGGCGGCGCTGAACCACTACCGGCGGGTGCTGGAAGCGTGTCATCGGCACGGCATCAGCCCGATCGTGACCTATCACCACTTCTCATCGCCTCGCTGGGTGGCGGCGGGGGCGGCTGGGAGGAGATGGCGACGGCGTCGCGGTTTGGCGAATACGCGGAGCGGGTGACGCGCCACCTGGGCGGACGCCTGGCAGGTGCGCAAGCAGGCGTACTGGTCGCTGTTTGCCGGCGCCTGCGGCCACGCCTACGGCTGCAACGAGGTGTTCATGTTCTGGAATCCCGGCGGCGAGGAGCCGACCTTCGGCGCCCGCACGCCCTGGAAGATCGCGCTGCATCTGCCCGGATCGCACATGATGAATTTCGTGCGGCGCCTGGTCGAATCACGGCCGTTCACCGAGCGGATTCCGGATCAAGAGATGATTATGAGGGTTGATCGCGCGGCCGACGCCGGCTACGCATTTGTCTACAGTTCCCACGGATTCCACTTCACGGTAGATATGGAGAAGCTTTCCGACGATCTGATCCGGGCGGCGTGGTACGACCCGCGCAGCGGCGTGTCGGAAAGCATCGCGAGTATCCCCGCCAGGCGGGCCGGACGTTCACCACGCCGAAAAAGGGTGACAGCTACGACTGGGTGTTAATCCTGGACGATGTGGCGTGGGGGTTCGAGCTGCCGTAGAGGTCCGTCGACCGGTCTGAGCGAGACCGGGATGCGAAGAAGAACGATCGAGGCACCGCCGGGCCCGCGATCGGAGCGGGCGGACCGGCTATTCCGGTTTGCCGTTCCCGCCGCCGTTGTTGCCACCCCCATCATTGCCTCCGCCGTTGTCGTTCCCGCCGCCATTGTCGCCGCTGTTGCCATTGTCGCCGCTCTTGCCATTGTTGCTCGGGTCATCGTCGCCGTCATCGCCATTGCTTTCGCCGTTGGCATCGGCGTTGTTGTCTTCCGAGTCCGCTGCGGGCGTCGGGACCCTGCGCGGCGATGGTTACTTCAAGAGATTTAGGCTGATTCGGCGGTCATGCGTTCCGGGAAGCAGTGTACCGGTCCGCGAGTGTCGGGCAGGTGACGCCGGGCACGTACCGATGGCAGGCGGGGCAGGGGTGGACTAGATGGCTTCGACGAGGGCGGCGATTCCCATACCGCCGCCGATGCAGAGAGAGGCGATGCCCTTTTTGGAGTCCCGTCGCGCCATCTCGTTGAGGAGGGTCACCAGGATACGGGCTCCGCTGGCTCCGAGGGGATGACCGAGGGCGATGGCGCCGCCGTTGACGTTGACCGCTTCTTGCGGGAGTTCCAGGGATTGGAGCACGGCCAGGGCCTGGGCGGCGAAGGCTTCGTTGATTTCGTATAAATCGATTTCGTCGGCCGTCAATCCGAACTTCGACCAGAGGCCGCGGATGGCGCCGACGGGTCCGAGCCCCATGCGCCCGGGATCGAGACCGACGGTGACGAAGCCGCGCAGCACGAACTGGTAGGCGAGTCCGTTCTCATCCGCCCATTCCCGGCCGGCCACGAGCACGATGGCGGCGCCGTCATTTAGACCGGAAGAGTTCCCGGCGGTGACGGTGCCGTCGGGCAGGAACGCAGGCTTGAGAGAAGCGAGCTTTACAATGCTGGTCTGGCGAGGATGCTCGTCGGTGTCAAAGAGTTCGCCGCCGACGGAAAGCGGGATGATCTCGGCGGCCAGGCGGTCCCGGGCTTCCCAATAGCGCTGCTGGCTCTGGAGGGCGAAGGCATCCTGCTCGTGCCGGCTGATGCTGAAGTCGTCGGCGAGGCGCTCGGCGGTGAGGCCCATGTGGATGTCCTCGAAGCTGTCCAGCAGACCGTCTCGATAGAGGCTGTCGAGCAGGGTCGTCGCCCGGTCAGTCCGGCCTCGCCAGCCCTCAAGCAGAAACGGGGCACGGCTCATGTTTTCGATGCCGCCGGCGAGGACGAGGTTAGACTCGCCAAGTCTTATCTGCTGGGCGGCGAGCTCGATGCTTTTCAGGCCGCTGCCGCAAACCTGATTGACGGTGAAGCCGGGCCTGTCCACGGGCACGCCAGCGCCGATGGCGACCTGGCGGGCGACGTTCATGCCCTGGCCTGCCTGGAGAACGCAGCCGAGGATGGTTTGATCGACTTTCGCGGCGTCGACGCCGGCGGCGGAAAGGGTGGCGTGCGCCAGCTGTACGCCCATCTCGACCGCGGGAAGCTCGCTCAGCCCGCCCATGAGACGGCCGATGGCGGAGCGCCTGGCAATGAGGATGACGACGTCCGTACTCATCTAGAACCCCTGGCTAAAAGAATTTTTCGGGCAGCTACGAAATCGGCCAGGCACTCGGGATTGGCTAACGAATCGCGATTGGTGACTACTTCTCCGTTCAGCACACGGGCGACGGCGGACTCGGCGACCTTGCCGTTACGCGTCCGGGGGACGTCGCCCACCTGAAGGACCTGCCGGGGGGAGTGCCGGGGTGAAGCCTGACCGCGGATGGTGGACTTGATTTCGGCGATACGGTCGGCCGTCAGATTTTCCCCGGCGGTGAGGCTGACGAACAGCACGACCTGATCGCCGGAGTCACCGGTGAGGGCGGCGGCGACAGCGCCGGTGATCCAGTCGAAGACTTGCAACGGTCGGTAGATTTCAGTGGTACCAATGCGCACGCCGCCGGGTTTGAGGGTGGAGTCGCTGCGGCCGTGGATTATGACGGTGCCGCGGTCGGAGACTTCGATAAAGTCGCCGTGATGCCAGAGGCCGGGGTAAGTGGTGAAGTAGGCGTCGTGATATTTGGCGCCGTCGGGATCGTTCCAGAATTTGACGGGCATCGAAGGAAACGGAGTTCGGCAAACGAGTTCGCCCTTTTGACCGAATATCTCGTCGCCGGAGTCGTCCAGGGAGGCGACATCCATTCCAAGTCCCAGGCACTGGATTTCGCCCTCGTAGACGGGCAGGAGGGGATTGCCGAGGACGAAGCAAGAGACGATGTCGGTGCCGCCGGAAATGGAGGAAAGGCGGACGTGGGCCCCCACCCGCTCATGGACCCAGCGAAAACCGGCGGGAGATAGCGGCGCTCCGGTTGAGAGGACGCTTGTCAGGTGGGAGAGATCGGCGAAGTCCCGAGGGGATAGGCCTGCCCGCATGCAAGCATCAATGAAGGGAGCGCTGGTGCCGAAGCAGCTGACCTCGAGATCGGCCGCCAGGCGCCACATGGAGTTCAGGGCCGGGTGGCCGGGGTTGCCCTCGTAGAGCACGATGGTGGAGCCGCCGGCGAGGGCGGAAATGAGCCAGTTCCACATCATCCAGCCGCAGGTAGTTAGGTAAAGCACAGTGTCGTCCTCGCCCAGGTCGGTGTGGAGCTGATGCTCTTTGCGGTGCTGGATGAGGCTGCCGCCGGCACCGTGGACCATGCATTTCGGTGCTCCGGTGGTGCCGGACGAATAGAGGATATACAACGGGTGATCGAATGGGAGGGGAGCGAACTCGATTTCGACGGCGTCTGGGTTTCGGAAATCATCCCACCAGACGCAGCCGGGCTCGGGGGAGATATCGTCATGCGGCGCATAGGGCACGAGGATGGTTTTCTCAAGGCCCGGTATGGCGCGGCGGAGTGCGCCCAGGGTCGGGCGGCAGTCGAATTCCTTACCTCCATAGAAATAACGGTCGGTGGCAAAGAGAACTTTTGGCTCGATCTGTTGGAAGCGGTCGGCGGCAGCGGCCGGGCCAAAATCCGGAGAGCAGGAACTCCAGATGGCGCCGATGGAGGCGCAGGCGAGGAAGGCGATTACAGTCTCGGGGACGTTGGCTATGAAGGCAGCGACGCAGTCGCCGGGGACGACACCCATTGCGCGCAGTGCGGTGGCGCAGGCGGCGACTTCCTGATGGAGGGCGGAAAAGGAGAGTGAACGAGTCGCGCCGGTTTCGTCGAGGGCGATAATAGCGAGGTGATCGTCACGCCGGTACAGCAGATTTTCGGCGTAGTTGAGTCGGGCGCCGGAAAACCAGCTGGTGCCGGGCATGAGGTCGGGTCCCTTGACGCGATCGGGGCCGGTGAGGAAATTAATGCCGGCGAACTCGGCGCAGAGACCCCAGAACGTGTCGGGGTCCTGCACGGACCAGCGGTGGAGAGCCGGGTAGTCGGGGAAGGCGCGGTCGGTTCGCTGTTCGGCCAGGTCCCAGAAGCGGCCCAGGTGGGTGTGGTGGCGAGCTTCGGGATCTGGGTGCCAGAGGATATTGGGGGTAGAGGATTTCATTTCATAACCCGAGGGACGCGAATTTCCAGACGCGGCTCACGCCATCTTCGTCGCCGGCGGCGGCCAATCGGGAACCATCGGCATTGAATGACAGTCGCCAGACCCTGCCTTCTCCCTTATTGATGTGCGAAATCTCTTCCCCAGTAATCGAGTCCCAGAAGATCAGGCGCCCGTCGTCGGCACCGCTGGCCAGCATCGAACCGTCGGGGCTGTAGGCGAGGGCCCGCAGCCCGGCCGAACCTGGCGCGGTAACGCCTACTCCATTTCATTACAACTGAAGGAACCTAAATCCTCGCAGCTTTTTTGGATTGTCGGCTCCTGGTTAGACCGCCCAGTATCACCTTTCGCATTCGGATTGATAAGGGCGTTACCTCCGCGCACTCATCCGCACTCAGAAAAGCAAGGGTCTGTTCGAGCGACAATCTCGTATACGGCGTCAAGTTCTCGGCGCTATCTGAACCGGCCGCCCGCATATTCGTTAACTTCTTTTCCCTGGTCGGATTGACGTCCATGTCGTCAGAGCGTGCATTTTCGCCGACGATCATGCCCTCGTAGACTTGAATCCCGGGCGGAACGAACATTTTGCCACGTTCCTGGAGCCTGAAGAGCGCATGGCCGGTGGAAGAACCGGCGCGGTCAGCAACCAAACTTCCGGTAGCTCTGGTGCGTATTTCACCAAGCCAGGGCTCAAACCGGGCAAAGGTTCGGTTCATGATCCCGGTGCCGCTGGTGCACGACAAGAATTCCGTTTGAAACCCGATTAACCCACGGACGGGCGCGGCGAATTCTAAATGCGCCCCTCCGTTTTTATGATTAACCATATTACGCATCTGGCCTTTCCGTAGGGCGATGCTCTGGCTAACGGCTCCCACAAACTCCTGGGAAACTTCAACAAAGACGCTATCGATAGGTTCGAGAAGGACCCCATCCACCTTTTTAGTAAGGACCTCGGGCCGTCCTACGGTCAACTCAAAACCTTCTCGACGCATCGTCTCTATGAGCACAGCGAGCTGCAGCTCGCCTCTGCCCTGAATCACCCAGCCGTCCATCTTTTCCGCCTGGCTGACCTTGATCGAAACATTTCCAATCACTTCCGCCTCAAGGCGGTTCCGCAGCAATCTGGACGTAAGCTTCTTACCGTCTCGCCCCGCCAACGGCGACGTGTTGATCCCCAGAGTAATTGACATTGTCGGCTCATCGATATCAATGCCAGGCAGCGGCACAGGGGCGTCTGGATCAGCCAGCGTCTCACCGATCGTTATCCCCTCTATCCCGGCTACGGTAATGATGTCGCCTGGCGACGCACTCTGGACCATGACTCTCTCAAGGCCTTCCGTTACCCACAATTGGGTAATCCGCGCCGCCGCGACACTGCCGTCGCGCTTGCAATGAGCCACCGGCTGGCCTTGATAAATTTCGCCTTCCACTACGCGGCAAATAGCCAAACGACCGAGATGGGGAGACGCGTCCAGATTCGTAACCAGGGTCTGAAGCTGTCCGGTGTCCTGATAGGTGGGGGCCGGGATGTGCTCTGCCATGAGACGAAAAAGCGGAACCAGATCAGTTCCCGTCGCATCCGCCTCCAACGATGAAGTCCCTGATCGAGCGACGCAGTAGACGATCGGAAAGTCGATCTGACTTTCCTTTGCCCCTAGCTCGAAAAATAACTCATAAACCTCATCAACTACCTCGGTGATGCGAGCATCCGGGCGATCAACTTTGTTAATGACCAGAATAATCTGGAGGTTCTTCTCAAGGGCCTTCGTTAAAACGAACCGAGTCTGTGGCAGCGGGCCTTCGCTGGCATCAACCAGCAAAAGAGCTCCGTCTACCATCGCCAGAGCTCTTTCAACCTCGCCTCCAAAGTCAGCGTGGCCGGGGGTGTCGATTATGTTGAACTTAATCCCCGCGTGAGTGACAGCGGTATTCTTGGCGAGGATCGTGATGCCTTTTTCTTTCTCCAGGTCCATTGAGTCCATAACCCGGTCGACCAACTGGCTTTCTCGAGCGACCGCCCCGGTCTGCCTCAGCATCGCATCCACCAGGGTAGTTTTCCCGTGGTCAACATGGGCGATGATCGCCAGGTTTCGAATATCTCTGCGAACCGCCATCAACTACTCCTGTGGTTATCTAGAATTCCGGATTGGCGCGATCTCTCGAAAAGCCAAGGAAGATTACTGCATTCGAGCGCGAGGCACGGCTATCCGGGGCACATAACGACTAACCCGGGTAACGCCCAATCTGGAGTCCACATCCGGAGTTGAACCGGAGACCTCGTTCTTATCAAGTATTCCGGCCCCTGCGCTGTGGCACACAGATGTCGTGTTTTGTGCGCTAAGTGGGCCGCTAATGGTGCCTTATTTGCAGGTTCACCGTCACAGGTTCGGACGCGCCACTTCGCTACGGCGGGCGCGGCGGGGACGCTACCGGGCCCAGTCGGGACTCAGCGACAACGGCGCCAACCACTTAGGGCGGGGGAGAGGTTGGCGACCGGGCCGTCACGGATGAACAGACCGGCACAATAGCCCGACGGCCCGATGCTGGCACCGAAGCAAGTAGTCCAGGACCGGGGTCCGGCACTCGAAGGTGCCGAGCCCCGGCCCTGTGCGCGAGCTAGATGCTGGTTGAAATCAGCCAGCGGCTACCAGTTGCCGCCGCCGCCGCCGCCGCCGCCGCCGCCGCCGCCGCCGCCGCCGCCG
>Ga0114999_10004247_pt1 | contig 17473 bp, 14 predicted proteins | sample ArcticOcean_MG_C_3_FD_89820 | JGI IMG/M metagenome (GOLD analysis project Ga0114999, IMG submission 89820) | Marine microbial communities from western Arctic Ocean - ArcticOcean_MG_CB8_126 | ecosystem: Environmental > Aquatic > Marine > Oceanic | place: Arctic Ocean: Canada Basin | collected...
GACGGAGTACGGAAGAAAATAAATGAAAAGATCTAAAAAAATTACCACTGGAATTATAATATTCTTTATTTTAATTGCTGTTGTTATAATTGGACGTTATTCAGTAGGACTTTATTTTAAAAAAAAATTTTCTAAACGTCCGCCACCAGGTGTAATTGTTGAAGTTATTAAAAATAAAATATTTAACCAATCTTTAGAGAGTTATTGTACCTCCTTAAGTAGTAAAACAATTTCTTATAAAATAAAAAAAAATGAATTACTTGAACCAATTAAATTTGATTTAAAAGTTAAAAAAGGAGACATAATAGCAAAATTAGAAACTAAAAATATTTCTGCACCTTTTTCAGGTATTTTAGGAAAAAGAGGTATTAGCGAGAGTAGTTTAGGTTCAGAAAATACAATAATTTTAACCTTAGATGATTCAAAAAAAGTTTTGTGTGATTTAAAAATACCTGAAGTTTATGCTGCTGTTTTAAAGAAAGATCTTAAGGTTAAAGCAAAATTTTCAGCATACAAAGATAAAACTTACAATGGAATTATCCAAACAGTTGCATCACGTGTAGATGCACAAACTAGAAGCATTTTAGCTAGAGCACAGATAAAAAATGAAAATTCTGAAATAATTCCAGGCTCACTTTTAGAAATAGAAATATTATATAATGAAAAAAGTGCTTTAAGTGTTCCAGATACAAGCGTTATGTACGAAGGAAGTAAAAAATTTATTTATAAAATAATAGAAAATAATATATTAAAAAAAATAGAAGTTAAAACTGGAATTCGAAGTCAAGGAAATCTCGAAGTTTTAGAAGGTTTAAATGAAGGTGACAGAATAATAGCAGTAGGATTAACAAAGGTTAGACCAGGAATGAAAGTAAAACCTATTATTAATTCACAATAAAAAAAAATAAATGTATATAACCGAGCTAAGTATTAAAAGACCAGTTGTTGCTATCGTCTTTTCAATGATACTTGTTATCTTTGGCCTATTTGTTTTTTCTAAATTACCAGTTAGAGAACTACCATCTGGACTTCAGCCCCCGGTAGTTCAGGTGCAAGTAGACTACCAAGGCGCTAGTGCAGAAGTTATATCTAGTGAGGTTACTGAAATAATAGAAGATGTCATTGGTGGAGCAGAAGGTATTAAAAATATAGATTCAACTTCAGAAAATGGAAGAAGTACAATTAAAATTGAATTTGAGACTAGTATTGATTTAGATTCAGCAGCAAACGATATAAGAGATAGAGTTTCAAGAGTTTCAGATAATTTACCTGAAGATTCAAATCCACCCGAAATATTAAAGCAAAGTGCAGGTTTTACTACAAGCATGTGGTTGAGTGTTTCCAGTTCTACTTGGACTGATTTAGAAATTGGTGACTATACCAGAAGATATCTTGTCGATAGTTTTTCTAACGTAAAAGGAGTTGGAAGAATACTTGTTGGTGGTCTTAGAGAGTTAAGTGTTAGAGTTTATATTGATCCAATTAAATTAGCGGCAAACGATCTAACTATTCAAGAAGTTGAATCATCTTTAAGAAAAGAAAATATTAGTCTTCCCGCCGGTAGTTTAGAAGCAACCAATATAGATCTAACTATTAATCTCGATAAACCCTACAAAGATTTAGCATCAATAAAACAATTACCTATAAAAAAAAATAAAAATAGTGTTATACGTTTAGAAAATATTGCTGAGGTAAAATATGGGCCAGTTTCAGAAAAAACACTTTTTAAATCAATAAGCAAAGTTGGAAAATCTAATGATAAAGTTGTTGGAATTGGAATTTATGCAAAATCTGGCGCCTCGACAGTTGAATTATCAAAAAAAGTTAAAGAAAGAATAAAAGAAATTCAAAAAACTTTGCCTGATGGCCTTAGATTGGGAGTTTCTTTTGATAGAGCAACCTATATTAATGCCGCAATATCTGAAGTTTATAAAACCTTAGGCATAGCTTTTGTTTTGGTTGTTATAATTATTTACTTTTTCTTAGGTAATTTCAAAGCTGTAATTGTTCCCGCAGTAGCGCTTCCAGTGAGTTTGATAAGTTCTTTTTTAGGGCTTTGGATGTTTGATTTATCTATAAATATTTTTGTACTTTTGAGTTTTATACTAGCAATTGGAATTATAACTGATGACAGTGTTATTATGACTGATGCAATTTATCATCGGGTTGAAAATGGCGAAACTCCATTGGTTGCTTCTTTCAACGGGTCGAAAAGCATAACCTTTGCTATTATTTCAACTACTTTAGTTTTAGTAGCTGTTTTTTTACCATTAATTTTTATTGAAGGTATATCTGGAACCTTATTTAAAGAAACTGCAATTTCTTTAACTTTTGCAATTATTGTATCTTCATTTGTGGCCTTAACTCTTTCACCCATGCTTGGAAGTAAATTTTTAAATAAAAGTACAAAAAAAACAAAAATTGTTTTAAAATTCGATAAGTACTATAAATTATTTTCTGAATTTTATATTGAAACCTTAAATTATTGGATAACAAAACATAAAATTATAATTGGCTTCATGATCTCTTTAATATTTGTCTCTGTGATACTATTTATTTTTGCACCTAAAGAGTTACTTCCTCAAGAAGATAGAGGAGTTTATTTAGTTATTGGAAAAACTGATGAAGGAAGTTCATTTCAATATACATCAGATAAAGCTGAGGAAATCGAAAAAAGACTTGCTCCACTTGTTAAGAGTAAAGAAGAATCTTATAAAAGAATAATTATGAGGGTCCCAGGTTTTGGAAGAGCTAGTAAATCTTATAATAGTTTTATTATTATTGCTTTGCTTGATGATTGGAGTGATAGGAGTGAAAGCGCTGTAACAATTATGAGAAAAGCTATTGGAAAAATTGTAACCGTACCACAAGCACTTGCATTTCCAATTTCTCCACAAAGTATAAGGGTGAGTAGTTATAATAAACCAGTCCAAATGGTATTGCTTGGAAAAAGTTATGAACAACTTGAAAGATGGCAAAAATTAATAATGAGAGAATTAAGAAATAATAAAAATTTAGCAGCTATTGAATCTGATTATTCTAAGAACAAACCTGAAATTAAGTTAATAGTTAATAGAAAAAAAGCTCAAGATTTGGGAGTATCTATTCAATCAATTGGTAAAACTATAGAAACTTTATTTTCTGGAAAAATTGTTACAAAATTTAATCAACAAGGTAAGGAATATCCAATAATACTTCAATCTGACATCAAGAATAGAAAAAAAAGTGAAAGTTTAAGTAAAATATTTGTACGTTCAGAAACTTCTGGAAAGTTAATCTCATTAGCTAATCTTGTTGAATTTGAAGAAATTGGCGCTGCAAAAATCTTAGCAAGATACAATAGACAGCGTGCTGTCACTATTAGTGCACGATTAGTTGGGGATTATACTCTTTCTGAAGCTTTAAATTATCTTGAAAAAAAGGTGAATGAAAATATTCCTGAAGCTAGACTTGAATGGAAAGGTAAATCTGAAGAATTAAAAGAGACCAGTAATGAATTATTTATAATATTTGCGTTAGCATTACTAACTGCCTTTTTAGTAATGGCTGCAAACTTTAATAGTTTTATTCATCCTGCAATAATAATGCTTACCGTTCCTTTAAGTGTATTTGGAGGAATTGTTTTTATTTTATTATTTAATTCAAGCATAAATATTTTTTCACAAATAGCTTTAGTAATTTTAATTGGAATTTCTACCAAAAACTCAATTTTAATAGTTGACTGGGCTAATCAACTTAGGACGTCTGGAAAAAATGTTCAAAGCGCAGCTTTAGAAGCTTGTAAAAGAAGATTCCGCGCAATAATTATGACTTCGCTTTCGACTATGATTGCAATGGTTCCATTACTAATTGGTAATATAGGTCCTGGAGCTGGCGAGAGTAGTAGATTGGCTGTTGGGGCTACAATATTTGGTGGAATGTTAATTTCAACTTTTTTTACTCTTTATATAACACCAACCATGTATGTTCTGCTTACAAAAAATACTAAACGAATTGATATTATAGATATCCAGCTCAATAAAGAACTTAAAAAATAATATATTTATTATTTAAACTTCTTTGGCATTCTTTTAATTGATTTTTATAAATTTTTGATTGTTTTTGTACATTTTTTGCGAAAATGATTGCGTTCTTATCAGTTTTATAAACTTTTTTGGAGTAATTTCCCCATCCTAAGTAATAGTTTAAATATTGCCTATAAGAATCATTAAGAGGAATTTTATTAATTTTATTAGTTTTATTCATATACCACCCAATAAACATAACTGAGTCTTTAAATCTTGCTCGTAGGGCTAAAGGGTTATTAGTTTCAGTTTTATAAAGTTCCCATGTTTTATTTACCGCTTGGGAATAACCAAACGAACTTGATGGTCTTTTATAAGGAATTATTTTAAATAGTTTAGTTCTTTTAGGTTTTGCCCATCTATTAAAACCTGATTCTTTATTTACAAAAGCTAAAATAACGTGAATTGGAGCTCCATATGTATCGGAACTTTTTTTAGACGATTTATACCAAAGATAATTTTCACCAAAAATTTTGCAAGCATTTTGAGGGTATTTGGGCACAGAACTACATGATGATAGAAATAATAAGAAAATAATTAAATTAATTAAATTATTTTTTATAATCTTTTTTTGCACGCAATAATGCCTTCTTCATTTGATCTCTAATTTCTTCTTCCCCTACAATAATGGAAGCTTTTTCAAAATCTTGCTTAAGTTTTCTAAATACATCTTCTTTTCCAGCCTTTTCAAGGTCACTCTTTATTATTTCCTGAATGTAAATTTTTTTTTCTTCATCATTTTTTCCTAAATTTGAACCTGCCCACTCCCCTAAATACTTATTACTTCTTGCTGCAATTTTAAACTGCAATTCCTCATCTATTTGGAATTTTTTCTCAAAACCTTTTTCTCTTTCATTAAATTTATTCATAGCTTATTAAAAAATAAATAAATCTTTATGATTAAATATGCAACTATTACACCTAAAATATTTGCAATTAAATCGACTATTTCAAAAGCACGATTTGGGACTATAAGTTGAATAAATTCAAGAATTATGGACAAAATAAGCATAAAATAGAGGAATTTATGAAAATAATTTTTTCGTAAGTAAAGAAAAGAACCTAATAAAGACACATAAATATATGAAATAAAATGATTAATAGCTGTTCCAAATGGATTTTTAACTAAATCTGGCTGACGGCCTAAATCTTCATATAATAAAAAACCGATTAAACTTCCGGGATAGAGGGAAAAAATTATCAAGGAAAATACTGAGAGATATAAAAAAAATTTTAAAAATTTAATCATTTTATTAATATATAATGGATATAATAATTATTACTATATTTTATAAAAAATGAATAATCTAATATTAGTTCGACATGGTCAAAGTAAATGGAACAAAGAAAGAAGATTTACTGGCTGGGCTAATATTGGATTAACTGAACAAGGAAAATTAGAAGCTAAAATTGCTGGAAAATTAATAAAAGAATTGAACATTGAATTTGATAAATATTTCACTTCAACTTTAAAAAGAGCAATTAATAGTTTAGAAATAATTTTACAAGTCTTAAATAAGCCAAATGTAAAATTTGCTAAATCAGAAGCATTAAATGAAAGACATTACGGTGGTTTAACTTCACTTAATAAAGATGAAACTATTAAAAAATATGGAGAAGAGCAGGTAAAAGTATGGAGAAGAAGTTATAATATAAAACCACCCCCTATGGATTCAAAACATCCTTATAAAAAAGAAATTAAATCAAATATTACATCCGAATCGTTAAAAGATACATTGGAAAGGGTAATTCCTTACTATAATAAAAATATAAAACCATTAATTAGTTTAAAAAAAAATGTTTTAATTGTATTTCATGGCAATAGTTGTAGATCTTTATTAAAAAAAGTTTTTAATATTTCTAATAAAAAAATTATAAATTTAGAAATTCCAACTGGAAATCCACTATTAATTAAATTTGATGAAAATTTAAAAATAAAAGATTGTAAATATCTAGATAGTAAAAGAGCTAAAAAAATTTTTTTTAATATTTAAATTTTTTTAATAGTTTCTTATAAATATCTAAATTGCTTATATGGAAGAAATCTTCACCACTTTCGATTCCATATAGTTCTTTATTTTTTATAAGTTTATTCCATATTTTATTTATTGAAAAAATCTCTAACTTTGAATCATTAAAGACTTCAGGCTTAATAATTTGAAAACCTGTATAAATATAATTCAAATTATCATTCCCTTTTTTTAAAATTAAATTATTTTTTAAATTAAAATCTCCTTTAAAAGATTTGTCAAAGCTTTTTTTTTTATTAACAACAAGAAGTGAACATTTATTTTTCTTTTTAAAAAAAAATTTTTCTATTTTTTTAGTTACATTTAAATAATTTTTACTCCAGATTGTATCGGGATTAATAATTAAAAATGGTTCATTTGAAAAATATTTAATTGCATTAAATACTCCTCCACCTGTGTCTAAGATTTTATTTTTTTCCTCAACTATTTTTATCTTCAGATTAAAATTATTATTAGTTATATATTTGTTAAGTTTTTCTTTTAAATAATGAACATTTATTACTACCTCTTTAATTCCAAAAATTTCAAGAAATTTTATGGTATTTGACAATAAAGTTTGATTACCAAATTTTAATAAAGGTTTTGGATTTTCTAAAGTTAATGGTCGCAATCTTGTGCCGAAACCAGCCGCAAGTATCATCGCTTTTTTAATCATACATTATTTTATTTTCAAAAATGAATTGGTCTTTTATCAACAGCCAAAGCCGCTTCTTTGACAGCCTCGCTATGAGTAGGATGCGCGTGGCAAGTACGTGCAATATCTTCTGCACTTGCTCCAAATTCCATTGCTATGGCTAGTTCTCCAATAAGAGTGCCAGCTACTGCACCAATAATAGAAACACTTAAAACTTTATCTGTTTTTTCATCAACTATTATTTTCACAAACCCCTCTGTTTCTGAATTAACTTTTGCTCTTGAATTAGCAAAAAAAGGAAATTTTCCTATCTTATAACTAATATTTTCTTTTTTAAGTTGTTCTTCAGTTTTTCCTACCATAGCTACTTCTGGCGATGTATAAATGACGGCCGGTATAACATCATAGTTAACATGTCCAGCTTGACCTGCTATTATTTCTGCTACGGCTATTCCCTCATCTTCTGCTTTATGTGCCAACATAGGACCTTTGTCCACAATATCTCCAATAGCATAAATATTTTTAATTGAGGTTTCAAATTTACTATTAACTTCAATTTTTTTATGTTTATTAAATTTAATGCCTAAATTTAATACTTCCTTTTCATTAATATTGGGTTCCCTGCCTACAGCAACTAAAACTTTATCACATTCTATTTTTTTTTTAATAGAAGTTTTATTATCTATTAGATCTACAGCTACTTTATTTTCAATAGTCTTTGCTGCTATGACCTTTGAATTTAGTTTAAAATTAATGCCTTGTTTGGTAAGTATTTTTAAAAATTCTGCTGAAACATCTCTATCCATACCTGGAATTATATGATCTAAAAATTCAACAACAGTAACATTTGAACCTAACCTATTCCAAACACTAGAGAGTTCTAGGCCAATATAACCGCCTCCTATTACAATTAGATCTTTTGGAACTTTGTTAAAAGTTAATGCTCCTGTTGATGAAACAATAGTTTTTTCATCAATTTTTATTCCTGGTAAGGATGTTGGGATTGAGCCTGTAGCTAAGATAATATTTTTAGCATTATAAGTAGTCTTTTTTCCTGAATCACTAATAACATCTACAGTATTTTTTTGTGATATCAATCCTTTCCCTTTCAAATGAGTTATTTTATTTTTCTTAAATAAAAATTCTATCCCTTTAGTAAGTGTTAGTACTGACTTATTTTTATTTTCCATCATCTTAGATAAATTTAATTTTATACTGCTAGCTTCAATACCTAAATTTTTGAATTCTTTTTGTGCTTTATGATATAATTCAGATGTATTAAGCAAACTCTTTGAGGGTATGCAACCAACATTTAAACAAGTTCCACCTAAAGTTTTTCTTTGTTCTATACATGCTGTTTTAAGCCCCAGCTGAGCCGATCTAATAGCAGCAACATATCCTCCTGGACCAGCGCCAATTATAATAACATCAAAATCATTATTCATTTCTAATTTTTAAAGATCTAAAAATAATCTACGTGGTTCCTCAAGACATTCCTTAATAGTTTTTAAAAATGAAACAGCTTCTTTACCATCAATTAATCTGTGATCATATGATAATGCCAGATACATAACTGGCCTTGCAACTATACTACCATCCTTAACTACTGGTCTTTCAACAATATTGTGCATACCTAAAATTCCCGTTTGAGGAGGGTTTAAAATTGGAGTAGAAAGCATTGAACCATAAATCCCTCCATTACTTATGGTGAAAGTGCCTCCTTGAAGATCATCAATTGTAATTTTTCCTAATCTAGCTTTTTCCGAAAGCATAAATATATTTTTTTCTATATCTGCAAAAGAAAGTTCGTCAGCCGCTTTGAGAACTGGAACCACCAAACCTCTATCGGTTCCAATAGCAATTGAAATATTATAATAATTTTTATAAGTAATATAATTTCCTTCAATCTCAGCATTTACAGCAGGAAAATTTTTTAAAGCTACTACAGACGCTTTTACAAAAAAAGACATAAAACCTAGCTTGACTGAATATTTTTTTTGGAAGTCTTCTCTGTAATCTTCTTTCATTTGCATAATATTATGCATGTCTACTTCATTAAAAGTAGTTAACATCGCTGCGTTATCTTGAGATTCTTTTAAACGTTTAGCTATAGTTGCTCTTAATGTTGTCATCTTTACACGTTCTTCTGGACCATGAGTAATTTTCCTATTTGACGTTTTAGGAATATTTCCCATCAAATTAATCAAATCACCTTTAGAAATTCTTCCAGATTTTCCAGTGCCTTCTATACTTGAAATATCAATATTATTTTCATCAACTATTTTTCTTACCGCTGGTGATAAATTTTTAGTCCTTTTGGGTGGTGTATATTTATCTTCTCGCGTTGTACCAATAGCTTCTTCAGTTGTTTGTGCATCAATAGTTTCTTCGGCTAAAGTCTCTAGTACTAAGGGTTTTCTACCTAATTTATTAACTTCAGTTTCATTATCATTTTTATATGAAGTTATAACTTCTTCATTTTCCTGTGTAGAAAAATCTTTATTTTTATTGATAGTTTTTTTTGCTTCTTTAGGTTCTTCATCTAAATTTTGATTTTGATTTTGATTTTGATTTTCTTCTACTGGCTTACTTTCGGTTATTTTCTTAATGTCAGATTCATCTTTGTTAACTTCACCTAGTAAGGCTCCAACCTCTACTGTGTCACCTTCTTTAACATTAATTGATGAAAGTGTTCCTGCTAAAGGTGATGGGACTTCAACGTTAACCTTATCAGTTTCTAACTCAACTAAGGGTTCATCTGTGTCAACTTTTTCACCCACCTGTTTTAGCCATTTGGAAACTGTTGCTTCCGTTACAGATTCACCTAAAGAAGGTACTAAAATTTGATTCGACATGTTTACCTAAGTACCTTTTCTATTATTTCTTTTTGCTGCGCAAGATGTTTTTTTAAATATCCAGTTGCGGGAGATGCCGAGGGTTTTCTTCCGATATATTTAACTTCTCTAATTTCTGATTTAATGTAATTTAAACACCACTGTATATAATTTCTGGCAGTATTCCATGCCCCCATATTTTGAGGTTCTTCTTGACACCAATAGAATTCGGCATTTTTTTTAAATCTTTTCAACACCCGAGCAAGTGTTTTAACAGGAAATGGGTATAATTGCTCTATTCTTATAACATAAACTTTATCATTTTTAATTTTTTCTCTAGCTTCCAAAAGATCAAAATAAACTTTGCCTGAACATATAATTACTTTTGATATATTTTTGTCTTTTTTAAGATTTAATGAACCATACCCCTTAATATCAGCTAGATCAGTTAAAACTCTATGAAATGAATTATTTTTTTCAAAATCTTCAATATTTGAAATACATCTTTTATTTCTTAATAAAGATTTTGGTGTCATTATTATTAATGGTTTTCTAAATCCCCTATGTATCTGTCTACGCAAAGCATGAAAATAATTTGCTGGAGTTGTGCAATTTATAACTTGTATATTTTCTTGTGCACAAAGTTGTAAAAATCTTTCTAGTCTTGCCGAAGAGTGTTCTGGTCCTTGTCCTTCATAACCATGTGGTAGCAGCATGACCAATCCACTTGCTCTTGTCCATTTTCTTTCACCTGGTGCGATAAATTGGTCTATTACAACTTGAGCTCCATTTGCAAAATCTCCAAATTGTGCTTCCCAGACAGCTAATGTTGTTGGTTCTGATAATGAATATCCATACTCAAAGCCAAGTACAGCTAATTCAGATAGTAGGCTGTCAACTACTTCATATTTTTTTTGTTTTTTTGAAATATTATTTAAAGGTGTATAATAAGTGTTATCAATCTGGTCTCTAAGAACGGAGTGGCGCTGACTAAATGTTCCTCTTCCAGAGTCTTGACCTGAAAGTCTAACTGGGTAACCTTCTTCTAACAATGTTGCAAATGCTAATTGTTCAGCTGTTGCCCAATCAAATCCTTTTCCTGAATTAAACATTTTTTTCTTTTTTTCAAAAATCTTTATTATTGTTGCGTGAGCATTAAAACCTTTTGGAATAGAAGTTAATTTATCTCCAATTTCTTTTATTTTATCTACAGAAACGCCAGTATTACCCCTTTTATCTTTTCCTTTTTCAGGTTTAAATCTTGACCAAACTCCTTCATACCACTCTAGCTTTGGTTTATATTCTTTTGCAGTTTTTAACTGTTGGTCTAAAAGATTTTTAAATTCTTTTTTACTATTATTAAATTCTTCAGAAGAAACTATTCCTTCTTTTATAAGTTTTTGAGCATAAACATTAAGTGTTGTTGGATGTTTTTTAATTTTTTTATACATAAGAGGTTGAGTAAAAGAGGGTTCATCGCCTTCATTGTGTCCAAATCTTCTATAACAAGTCATATCTATAACAACATCACGATTAAATTTTTGCCTGAAATCCATAGCAACTCTAGCACAATGAACTACAGCCTCGGGGTCGTCGCCATTGACATGCAGAATTGGAGCCTCAACCATTTTAGCTAAATCAGATGGGTATGGGGAAGATCTTGCAAATTTTGGATTTGTAGTAAATCCAATCTGATTATTAACAATAATATGAATGGTTCCCCCAGTATTATGTCCGGGCACCCCAGACATAGCAAAGCATTCGGCAACAACCCCTTGTCCTGCAAAGGCTGCATCTCCATGTATTAAAATTGGAATAACCTGCTGTCTTCTTTTATCTTTATGAAAAAATTGCTTAGCTCGTGATTGTCCTAAGACAACTGGATTAACAGCTTCAAGATGTGAAGGATTATCTGATAAAGAAATATGTACCAAATTCCCATCAAATTCTCTATTTGATGAAGCTCCTAAATGATATTTTACATCTCCAGTGGAATTGGTAACTGAAGATTCAAATTCACCTGAAAATTCATTGAACATTCTTTTATAAGATTTTTGCAAAACATTTGCTAAAATGTTTAGTCTTCCTCTGTGAGGCATACCAATCTTTATTTCTTTGACGCCTAGTTGGCCTCCACGTTTAATTAATTGTTCTAAAGCAGGTATTAAAGATTCCCCCCCATCTATTCCAAATCTTTTTGTGCCTAAAAATTTAACTGCTAAAAATTTTTCAAACCCCTCAGCCTGTATTAATTTATTTAAAATACCTTTTTTTCCACTTTGTGTAAAACTGAGCTCATATTCTTTTTTCTCCATTCTTTCTCTAAACCATACTTTTTCGATAGGATCTGAAATGTGCATATATTCAACGCCAATACTAGAACAATAAGTTTTCTTAAGAAATGAAAGCATTTCATTAACGCTTGCATAGTCTCGATCTAAATATCCATTTAGGTAAATCTTTGTATTATAGTCTTCTTTTCTAAAACCATGCTCTTCTGGATGAAGTTCGTGTAAATATTTTCTTTCCATCATATTAAGTGGGTCTAGATTTGCATTAAGATGGCCCCTAATTCTATAAGCTCTTATTAAAGCAATTGCTTTTACAGATTGTTCTTTTTCCTTTTCATAATTTTTATTAAGATATGGGTCGCTAGCTAAAAAAATTTCTTTTTCATTTTCTATGTTTTTTTGAATATTATTATTTTTTATTTTACCAATATTTTTAGGAGCCCAGCTTGGTCCCAATATTTCTTTACGTATTATCTCTTGATCTTCATTTAATCCATCAAAAAATTCTTTCCAGCTTTCAGGAACGGTTAATGGGTTTTCTAAATATTGTAAATAAAGCTCTTTAATAAATGGACTATTGCTTCCTTGTAAAAATGAAGTTTTTTCAAAAACTGAATTATTTTTATTTGATGCCATTATTATTAAAAAATTATATCTATTATAAAATTGATAAAACTATCTTGCAAGCCTGTCATACAATGTTTGTCCGATTTTTGCAGGTGAGTCTGCGATTAATATGCCACATGATTTCATTTTTTCAATTTTGTCTTCCGCACTTCCTTTTCCACCAGAAATAATAGCTCCAGCATGACCCATTCTTTTACCTTTGGGTGCCGTCTTGCCTGCTATAAATCCAATAACAGGTTTTTTTATTTTTGAAGATTTTATAAAATCAGCTGCTTCTTCTTCAGAAGACCCTCCAATTTCCCCAATCATTAAAATTGATTTTGTTTTTTCATCTTTTAAAAAAAGTTCTAAACAGTCGACAAAACTAGTTCCATTGATTGGATCTCCACCAATGCCAATAACTGTTGATTGGCCTAATTCATTTTCAGTCGTTTGAGCTACAGCTTCGTATGTAAGAGTTCCAGATCGTGAAACAATACCGCATGAACCTTTTTTATGAATATTGCCTGGCATAATACCTATTTTGCATTCTCCAGGAGTTATAATTCCTGGACAGTTTGGTCCGATTAGTCGTGATTTTGAATTGATAAGTTTTTCTTTCACTTTAATCATGTCTAAAATTGGAATTCCTTCTGTAATACAAACTATTAAAGGAATTTCACTTTCTATTGCCTCAATAATTGCAGAAGCTGCAAATTTGGCAGGTACATAAATCATGGTTGCGTTAGCATTAGTTTTTTCTACCGCTTCATTAACTGTATTAAAAACTGGTCTTTCTAAATGAATTTGTCCTCCTTTTTTGGGAGTAACTCCTCCAACCAAATTGGTACCATAAGCAATGGCTTCTTTAGAATGAAAAGTACCATGAGTCCCAGTAAAACCTTGACAGATTAACTTAGTATTTTTATCAACTAAAACAGACATTTTATTTTGTAGCCTCTATAATTTTTTTTGCAGCATCCGCTAAATCATTTGCAGATATAATTTCTAAATTAGATTTTTTTAAAATTTCCTTACCTAATTTAACATTAGTTCCAGCTAGTCTCACAACTAAAGGTAAAGATAAATTAGTTTCCTTAGCAGCATCCACTACTCCTTGTGCAAGAACATCACATCTCATAATACCCCCAAAAATATTTATTAAAATTCCTCTCACGTTTTTATCTGATAATATAATTTTAAACGCTGCAGAAACTTTTTCCTTTGATGCACCTCCACCAACGTCTAGAAAATTAGCAGGCTCAGAACCATATAATTTAATTATATCCATTGTAGCCATTGCAAGACCTGCACCGTTTACCATGCAACCAATTTTACCATCTAATTTTATGTATGATAAATTGTATTTACTTGCTTCAGTTTCAATTGGATCCTCTTCATTTAAATCTTTTAAAGATAAAATTTCAGGATGACGATATAATGCATTATCATCAAAACTAATCTTTGCATCGAGGCAAATTAATTTATTATCTTTAGTTAGAATTAATGGATTTATTTCAATAAGATTTGCGTCTTTTTCTATTAAAACTTTATAAATTGATTGAATAAGATCATTTGATTGTTCTTCTAAATTCTTGTTTAAATTAAAAGGTTTTATTATTTTTCTAATGTCACTTTCATTAATTGAAGAAGATAAATTAACTTTTGTTGTTATAATTTTTTCTGGGTTATTTTTTGCCACGTCTTCAATATTTACCCCACCTTCATGGCTCGAAATAAAAGCAATCTTGGAACTTGATCTATCAATTAAGCAAGATAAATAAAATTCTTTAGCTATATCGCATGTTTCTTCCAAGTATATTCTTTTAATTTCTCTTCCTTTAGGGCCCGTCTGGTGTGTTACTAACTTTTTGCCAAATAAATTTTTTGCCTGTTTTTTTAATTCATTTAAGTTATCTACTATTTTTATTCCTCCAGCTTTACCTCTTCCACCAGCATGAATTTGTGCTTTTAAAACTATTTTATTTGTTTTTAATTTTTCAAATTTTTTATCTATTTCATCTAATGAAAAAATAGGAATCCCATTGGGTACTTTAATACCAAATTTTTTCAAAATTTCTTTTGCTTGATGTTCGTGAATATTCATTTGATAACAATTTCTTTATACACAGTTATTTTTATCTTTTAACTATTAATTTCATTACAATTCTGAATTTCATAACTATTTAGAACCTCCGATATTTTAATTTCTTTAAAACAATTTTTATCGAGATAAGCATAAATAAGCGAACTTTTTACCGGGTGAATAGTATAAATTACTTTAATATGATTATTTTTAATTACTTTTATAAGTAAATTTTTATAATTCATATAATACTCATGCTCTTTAAATGGATGAGATGATCCGTCAGTAAGAAAATATCTAGTAGTAGCAAAAAGTTTTTGATTTAAGATTACTGAAAAAAAGGAATAATGAGTCATTAGCATTTTAGTTCTATTATCATTTAATAAATGTTGTTTAGATTGGTTAATCAAAGCAATTTCTTTTTTAGGTTGATCTTTATAGTTGGGAGTAATCCATTTTAAACCTAAAAGTTTTTTATCAATTTTTTGGGCATTGGTTGATTTTTTAAAATCCACATAACTTAATTCATGAAACTTTCTATTTTCATTAAATCTTAAGTGATACTTAATCGTTATAAAAAAACAAAATAATACTAATAACAAAGGTATTGAACGTTTTAAGTTTAATTTTTTTAAATTAAGATTTGTGTGGGAAAAAGCAAATAGTATTGGAATTAAAAAAAATATAAATGTTTGATTCCTTGTTAATAACTGATGTAAAATTAAAGAAAACGTAAATAAAGTAAAAATTAAAAAGTAACAAAAACTTTTACTTTTGTAGTAATTATTTTCAAAGAAAACTTTTTTTAAATTTACAATAAAAGGTATAAGAAGAGAAATATAAATAAATTTGAAATGATCTAAGACCCCTCTGAATGTAATATTTAAATTATCTAATCTACTATCTCCAATAGTTAGTGGGTAAAAAATATACTGATTAAAAAATGAAGATAAACTTATTCCTTGGATTTTACAAACAGTCACTAAAAATATAATAAATATAGATAGACTTAAAAAAGAGTATTTTATCCAATAATATTTTTTTTGTGTAATTGTAAAGATAATTAAAACTAAAATTATTGATATAATTATATAAGACGAAGGAACTTGTTTTGACAAAAAAGCAAAGGTAAAAAGAATTGGTAATAAAATCCAGTATATTTTTTTTTCTTTCTTAATCGCAAGTATTAAACTATAAATTCCTAATAATGAAAAAAAAGCTGAATGAAGATCAACAAAAGGTGTTCCGCTTGTTGGATACGCAAGGATACAAAAAAATAATGAATATATAAAACTAAAATTGACATTAAGATCAAGATTTATAAAAAGTCTAAATGTAGCTATAGATAAAATTGCATTAAAAAGGGAAGCATGAAATACATAAGTTTGCCAATTTACTCCTAAAAAATAAAAAAAAATTGATTGTATATAATCAACTATTGGACCAGAAACGGTCCAGAAGTTTTTAAACGGATATTCTCCTAATAAAATTCTAAAGCCATTATCAAAATGAGCAAAACTATCAACTGGAAAAACCCCCTTATTTCCATAATATTGATTAACTCCTAATGAAAATATAAAAAGAAAAATAAAAAAGAAGCTTTCTTTATTAAGTATTTTGTTTAATTTCATTAATTAAAATAATTTAACTATCTAAATCTTTATCAATTTTAATTGCTGCTGAAAAAAGATCTTCAACTGCCTTTGTTGAAATTTTAAAGTTTTCTAATTCTTTTTTTTCCAACTCAATTTCAACAACTTTTTCAACACCTTCACTACCTATTATTACTGGTACTCCTGCATAAACATTTTTTACCCCATACTCTCCATTCAAATAAGCTGCGCAAGGCAAAGTTTTTTTTAAATTTTTAATATATGACTCAGCCATTTCAACACCTGATGCCGCTGGTGCATAAAAAGCTGAACCTTTTTCTAAATATTTCACTATTTCAGCCCCGCCTTTACGTGTTCTATCAATGATTAAATCTAATTTTTCTTTTTTAATAAGTTGAGTTAATGGTTTTTTATTTACTAAAGTATGGTTAGGCATTGGTACCATTGTATCTCCATGGCCTCCTAATACTAGACTTTGTATACTTTTTACTGGAACCTTAAGCTCTTGTGAAAGAAAATATTTAAATCTTGATGAATCTAGAATTCCAGCCATCCCTACTACATTATTAGTTGGTAAACCTGAATACTTTTGAAATGCCATTACAATAACATCTAAAGGATTCGTAATACAAATCACAAAAGAATCTGGAGAATTTTTTTTTATTCCTTCAGCAACCTGTTTTATTATTTTTAAATTAGTTCCCAATAAGTCGTCTCTTGTCATGCCGGGCTTTCTAGGCACTCCTGCAGTAATAATAATTACATCTGAATTTTTTATATCTTCATAATTACTAGTTCCTTGCAAATTAATATCAAATCCATCAACTGCTGTTGATTGTGCTATATCAAGTGCTTTTCCTTTAGCTACTCCTTCAACAACATCAAAAAGGACTACATCGCCAAGTTCTTTTATACTTATTAAATGGGCTAAAGTTCCTCCAATTTGTCCTGCTCCTATAAGTGTAATTTTTTTTTTCATATTTTTTATTTCATAGTTGGCATAGTAAATTCAGGATCAGTTCTTAACCTTGATGGCCATCTAGAGGTAATAGTTTTTAATTTTGTATAAAATCTAACTCCTTCAGGTCCATGCATGTATTGATCGCCAAATAATGATCTTTTCCATCCACCAAAACTGTGAAATGCCATTGGTACAGGGATGGGTATGTTAATACCTACCATCCCGACTTGTATTTTATTTGCATATGTTCTTCCAACATCTCCATCACGTGTATAAATACTCGTTCCATTTCCAAATTCATGATTGTTAACGAGTTTAACGGCTGATTCAAAATCATTAACTCTAACAACAGAA
>Ga0114999_10004250_pt1 | contig 17469 bp, 16 predicted proteins | sample ArcticOcean_MG_C_3_FD_89820 | JGI IMG/M metagenome (GOLD analysis project Ga0114999, IMG submission 89820) | Marine microbial communities from western Arctic Ocean - ArcticOcean_MG_CB8_126 | ecosystem: Environmental > Aquatic > Marine > Oceanic | place: Arctic Ocean: Canada Basin | collected...
AGACAACCTGCGAAGCTCACCCACAATTCGGGCGATGATGTGTGGTAACCAATTCGGCCGTCGAACTCAGCGGGGTTGGAGAGTCGGCTGAAGCGAGGCGGTATCGCATACGATGGCCAGCCACCTCGCAGCACTTTGATCTGACTGCGGCGCTGCATCGCCTCGTCGACTGGCGAATGATCCGGGCTACACTCGCGCTTGCCATCAAATTAACCAGAGCTGCCATGCTTCGTCCGGCACAGACCTTCTCCGATGCGTGCCTGCTGGCGGGCCGCCTGCTCCTTGGCCTCTACTTCATCCTGCCGGGCGTTATGAAAATCCTCGACCTCCAGGGCACCGCCGACTACATGGCGGCACACGATGTTCCGCTCATCTCCGTGCTGCTGGTACTCACGATTGCCTTGCAACTGGGCTGCGGCGCGATGCTGATTGTCGGCTTCAGAGGGCGCACAGCTGGCTTCCTGTTGGCCGGCCTCACCCTGGTCATCAGCGTCTACATGCACAACTTCTGGGACATGGAAGAAGGCATCCAGAGGAATCATGAATTGCAGAATTTCACCAAGAACATGGGGATTATGGCTGGGTTGCTGATCGTCGCGGCGCTGGGGACGGGGCGGTTCTCGCTAAGTGGCCAGCAACGGAGCGGAGACGTCAGAACCGACTGAACAACGCAAAATGACGCTTGCTCTACGGAAAGGAGTCGCGGCAACGTTCAGTGGGACAGGTCGTCATCCAAATCACGAAACCTCACCTTCTACATTCGCCATTTACGAACGCAACTGGGGGGTTGTTTATGACAGGCCTTTCGCCAATCGAGCGCAGTTTCATCGACGAACTCGCTAAAGAACTCGGCAAAGGGGTGGTGATGCACAATCCGAAACGCCGGCCCCGTACCACGCTCCACCTCGGCCAAGATGAACCGATTTGGCCCACCCAGAAACCCCGCGGATCCTCCATCGCTCGTCACCGCACATCCGGCGCTTCGAGCGACAGGTACTCGTGATCGGGAAACTCGGCCTTGCCGAGCCTCGTCAATTTGGTGATCCAAAAATCAAATTGACATTCGTAGGATAAGGCAACCTACCCACGAATGCTGACGCGTCGGCTTCAGACCGATCATCCAATCAGCAATCGCTCAGACCCCGTAGCCCCCGTCCACACTGATGACTTGCCCAGTGATGCTCCCGCCCGCCTCGGATGCAAGTAGTGCCGCCATGGGCCCCAACTCTTCCGGTTCCAGAACGCGCTGTTGCAGGTTCTCGGACTCGATCTCGCGCACCCGTTCGGGAGGCATCGCGGGCATGTTCACGAGTTTGGTATTCGTCCATCCGGGACAGAGGCAGTTGATCGTAACCCCCTGGGTCGCGACCTGCGCCGCCATCGCGCGCGTCATGCCGATCAGCCCGTGCTTGGCGGCGGTGTAGGCGGGCGCCCCGCCTGAGCGTTTTGCATAGCCGGAACCAATGTTGATGATTCGGCCATAGCGACGCTCGACCATGCCCCCCAGTACGGCTTGCGTCGCCCGATAAGCCGAGAAGAGATTCAGGCTCACGTTGTCGACAAATGCCTGATCGTCGATCTGCTCGGGCGCCCCTTCGCTGCGCGGCCGGACGCCGCCGCCGGCATTGTTGACGAGGACGTCTATCGGGCCGAGGTCGCGCAGTATGGCTTGCGCACTTGCACGGGTGTCATCAAAGGACATCACGTCGGCGGCTATCGCGAGCCCCCTTTGGCCGCGGCTTTCAACCTCGTCCGCGACGGCGGTCAGTTCCTCCATCGAGCGAGCGCTGACGGCCACGTCGAGGCCGGCATCGGCCAGCGCGAGAGCAATCGCGCGACCTATCCCGCGACCACCGCCCGTGACCCAGGCGACGCGCGACATCCTGGAGATGGAGTCAGACATGGCATGTTCCTGTGACAAGATGTGGCCATCGTAACCCAGCGCTCAGATGACAGCCGCTGTTAACTGGGTTTCGCCATGCGCCCAATGTGGCTAGCGGTGGTGATGGTCAGACAGAAGGACGGCGGGTATAGGATGTCGCAACGTTTGTCGACAGACCCGCTATCCAACAAGGTCCGCGCATCGGTTTAAGGCGGGCACACACAAGCGAGTTCCAACATGACGTGAGGTCAGGCCACAACCTGCATCGCGCCAATGATCCGTTCTTGGTCCCCTACCATGCGAGGTCGTCGGGAATCACGAAGTCGTTGTAAGGATCATCCTGGTCGCGTTCATACGCGACTTTCTCTTCTTGTCCTTCTTCTTTCCGGTCATGACGCCCACCCTGGATGCTGGACGACCATTGTAATGCGCTCGAAGGTGGCGAGCACCCGGGGGTGAGGGGGCGCCAGGCTGAGCGAGGTGACGAGACCATCGCTGCCGTTACCACTGTGTCGGGTCGGTTACGATGCTGGAGAATCAGCGTACCGGATCAATCGGTGTTCATCGAACAGGAAAACGCGTTCAAAGAATCCAACCCGCAAGCCGACGCTTGAAGGTGATCCGATCATGCAACCAGCATCCGAACCGAGCGCCCCGCTGACCCCCTGTGTGTCAACCTGGGCACAGCGACTAAAACGTGTCTCAGGATTGATGTAAGCCTGTGTCCTCGCTGCGGCGGCACGCTGCGAGTGATTGCCCGCATGATTGCGCACGTCCACCGCTGGAGATGAGGTCCTCACGCGGAGCCTCAGGACGACGAATTGAGGTGGCCCCGTAAATGTGACTCGTGCGCGGTTACTTAATAGGGGCAATAGCTTCCTAATACGAGTGCGTTGGAGTCCTCCGCGAGCAGGCTATCCAGCGCAGCCCCGCAGTTCCACGCACCGCTCAAGCCGGCAACGGTCTCGGCGTCGATAGACAACCCGGCCTTCTCATGATCCCGCTCGATGGCCGCTGGATCTGCAGCCTCGGCGTATTGTGGGTGGCACGTCGCCGCGATCTCTCGATTCGCCGGATCGAAGAAGCGGAAACTGCCCGCCCGCGCGACAATTCGGAATTCGCCGCCGTGAAGGGCGTGATGATGGAATCGACAGAGGCTGACGAGGTTGTCGCGTAGCGCCGCCGTCGCCCAGTGCTCGACATGGTGACATCGGACAGATCTCAGACAAACAGAACGCTTACTGAGCCATCCCGACTCGACGCCCAAGGATTCGAGGATTTCGAGACTGCGCTTTCATGAGTGCGGTCCATTCTGCCTCGGTAGGCAACTGAAAAATGGATTGCCGACCATCCCGATCATCTCGACAGCAACGATGTCATCGCCCGAACCCGCAGGTACCAGCATGACCACATTCACTTCGACCATGAATCGTTGGGCTGAAACCTTTTCGTTTCACGGCGATGCAAACCCCAGGGCGCTACATCGTCGTTTCTCGGCGCTGAGCACGATGCTGGCTTCAACTAACGTGATTAACGCCTTATTCAATCGTGACGACCTGAGCGACCTGCAACAGACGTTGCCATCCAACTTTGTGGTAATTTGGCCACATGAGCCCACTCCCAATGTGCACTCCCATTGGGCAAAATCCTTTTCATGCAGACCCATCAGCAGACAGAGAGCAAATAAACATGGCACGCGTAATCCCACTACCCGACGAAAACAACGCCTGGCGCCTGCAAACCCCGGGCTCCGACTGGAGCCGCGGCGTGCGCAACACGGACCCGGCAAAGTACTTCATGGTGTCCGCCGATGGCCACGTGCAGGAACCCGCAGACCTCTGGGCAACCCGGATGGACAAAAAGTACCGCGATCGCCTTCCTGGCGTTCAGGTGGACACCAAGGGCGCCAAATTCCAGAAGACCGAGGGCTTTCGCCCCGTCCGCATACGCAACATCAAGTTCGAAGGTGAGGACGCGCTCCGAAATCGGTCAGGCCAGACGCCCGCTGAGCGACTCGCAGATCTCACCGCAGACGGCGTGGATGCTGAGATCCTGTTCCCCAACAAGGGTCTCGCCATGTGGGCGACACCCGACGCGGAATTTAGCGGGCTCATGTGCAAAGCCTACAACGAGTGGGCCTGGGAAATGTTCGCGAACTACAACGACCGCCTTGCGCCGATGGCATGTGTCGCGTCCGGTGACATCGACGGCGCAATCGCCGAAATCCAGCGGTGCGCAGCGCTCGGTTTCAGGGGTTTGTGCCTGCCATGCAAACCGGTTTGGGGCGCGCCAGACCACGCCGCATTGAACTACAACCTGCCCGAGTTTGATCCACTCTGGGCCTGCGCGCAGGAAGTCGACCTGCCAGTGACATTCCACGTCTCCACCGGGCGTGACCCCAGAACGTCACGCGGTAACGGCGGTGCGGTCATCAACTATGCCGTGCATTCGCTGTCCCCAACCATGGAACCGGTCGCAAACATTTGCGCGTCCGGCGTCATCGACCGTTTTCCCAACCTGAAATTTGGGACGATCGAGGCCGGCATTGGTTGGGTTGCCTGGGCCATCCAGGCATTGGATGAGGCGTATCTAAAGCACCACATGTTCGTTCGCCCACGTCTTGAACGGCTGCCGAGCGACTACTTCAAGTCAAACGGATTTGCGAGTTTCCAGGAAGACAAGGCGGGCCTCGACAACGCGCGGGAGCACGGTCTGGTTGACAACTTTCTGTGGGCCAACGACTACCCGCATCATGAAGGCACCTGGCCGCATTCGGCCGAGGCAATTGAACGCACGTTCACTGCCCTTGATGACGGTGAGCGGGCGCAGATTCTCGGGCTGAACGCTGCACGCATCTTCGGTTTTCCGATCCCGGATCGCTTTGCTCAGTAGAGCATCACTCACACAAACAGGAGAGCCGCCTTGAACGCACGACCAGTACAGGAAAGTTGGGACGTCACTCGCCTCTCAGGCTCCATCGGAGCCGAGGTACGAGGACTTAAGCTTGGCGACGTCGGCGCCGAAGATACAGCGGCTATCAGTCAACTTCTGCTCGAGCACATGGTGCTCTTTTTCCCCGGCCAGCATCCAACAATCGACGAGCACATTCATTTCGGTGGGCTGTTCGGCAAGTTGGAAGGCCACCCGAATCTCAAAAACCCGCACATAGATCATCCCGAGATTTTCGAGTTGGTTGCCAGCCACGGCGGTATCGCAGACGAGTGGCACACCGATATCACATTCCAGGACCGGCCGGCTCTGATGTCGGTGCTGCATATGCTGACGTGTCCCGAGACTGGCGGCGACACCATGTGGAGCAATCTTTGCGCAGCGTACGACGAGTTATCGGCTCCGCTAAAAGAAATGTGCGACGGCATGACCGCTCTGCACGACGCCCATCCACACAATCATTCCGAGCAGATGGCCGTGCATCCGGTGGTGCGCATCCACCCGGAGACCGGTCGCAAAGCGCTTTACGTAAATGAGCATTTCACGCGGCGACTGGTCGAGATGAATGCCACCGAGAGCGCCACCCTGCTGCCCTATCTCACCCAATGGATTCAGAACCCCCGATTCACGGTCCGTTATCACTGGACACCCGGCACCGTTGCCATGTGGGACAACCGCTGCACCCAACACTTCGTGATTAATGACTTTGATGATGAACGTATCGCCCAACGGGTGACCATCATGGGCGACAAGCCGGAAGGATCGGGAGGCCGGTGGCAACCCTGGGGCACGAGCGGCCCACGCTCGGCAACGAGTCGCCTTGATCGTCAGTTGCACCGGTTCCTCACGAGCAAGGAACCAACAGAAGGCAAGCTCGGCGACTGATCCCGCCGACATTTCCCGTCGACATTGCGATTGGCGGCTCCGACAACATCGGCGCGCCAACGCCGGACAAGCCCCGTACGAGGGGCGCTTGTCCCGGTTTTCAGCCCAATTGGAGTCGCGTCCCGATTGTCGGACAGGACTTTTGGTCATCCCGCCTTTCTGAGCGAGCCAACCGGTCGCGGTTAGCCCATGCAGAAAGCAACGAGCTTGTTGCCATCCAGATCCCTGAAGTAGCCGCCAAAAAACGTCGGCATCCTGAAGTCCGGTGCGCCTTCGTCTGCAGCACCCAGCTCAATCGCCTTGGCATACAGCTTCTCCACGTCGTCTTGCGAATCCATCGACAGGGCGACCATCGTGCCGTTTCCGACGGTCGCTTCCTCCTCGTCGTAGGGGGTGCAGACGGCGACCATCGGCTTTCCCGGTCCGTTTCCGAACATGATCATTCGCTCGTTGGTCATGATGCGCTTTCCACCAACCTCCGCGAGCAACGCGTCATAAAACGCGCCTGCTTTTTCGATGTCGTTGCTACCTAGCGTGACGTATCCAATCATCTCAAATTACTCCATTTGTGTGCGCGCAGTATACGCATGGGGTCTGTCCGAAACATCGATTCAATGCCCTCGATGGTCGGTACCAGCGACCGCAACCGCGTTAGCGGCCCCGACCACGAGACCTGACCGGCGGGTTCGTTTAGTGGCAAACTGTGTGACCGTCAATCCGGAGGCAACATGGACAATCCGAGTTTTGTTACACACAGCGAGACGTTCCTGCAGGACGGCGTCGTTCTGCTGCCAAACGTGCTGGACGAGGCGGCAATGGCGCGGGTCGAGCGCGCCTATGACTGGAGCGCTGCGCAGCATTCGCCAGCCCTGCAGGACTTCTCATCGAGCGACGATGAGGAGTTCATCGCCGACACCGGCAGTTCTATCCGGGAACCGGTTTATCAGACCCTGCTCAGCGATACAGTAATCGGCGACATCGCCCACGGGCTGTTCGGCGGCGAGAGCCCGGTATGGTATCTGGGCGAGCAGATATTCCTCAAACAGGGTCCAGAGGGCACGCGCCGCACACCGTGGCACCAGGACACGCCCTACGGCAATTTCATGGGGCCGAAGTTACTTGCCGTCTGGATTCCGCTCGACGAGATTCCCCGCAGCGGGAGCCTCGAGGTGGTGCGTGGCTCACACCGCAGCACCCTGTACAACGGCTCACGCTTCGAGCCGGGCGACGACACGGCGCCGCTCTATCCCGAGAGTGACCTGCCACGGCTGCCCGAAATCGAGAGCGAGCGCGATCAGTGGGACATCGTCGGCTGCACGCTCACGCCCGGTGACGTTATCGCTTTTCACATTGGCTGTTTGCATGGCGGCGGCGGCACAGCCCCCGGCGTGCAACGGCGCTCTCTTGTGCTGCGCTTCGTCGGGGACGACGTGGTCTGGGTAGAGCGCAATGAGGTCGCACATCCCGACTCGTCCGTCGCACGACGCGCCAGGGCTACAGCCGCGGCTGGGCGTCCACCTCGCATCGCGACGCCCCCACCCCTCGGTGAACCCGTCTGGCGATCGCATCGATTTACACAAGTGCGCCCATGACGGGCGACCCGCAGGAACACGCGTATCACCACTTGTCGTCCGCGAACAGAAGTGCCAGCAGTCGTGAAATCGCCGTTGAATCGAATGGCAGCTACAGCCAAACCTCAAGGTTGTTCTGCCTGCCAATCTGTCTCGACAGCCTGAAGTCCAGGACCTCGGCCATGTCGCAGGCAGACAGCAACGCCATCACATCATCGCGGCCCTGTCCATCAAGTGCTTCAAACTCATCCTGCACCCGTTTCAGCACGTAAAACCGAAAGGGCTGCGCCATGGTACTGACCGCTGTCCGCACGCCGTCCGCCCCCACGATGTTGAAATCGCACGTTCCGACACCGCGTTCGACCTCGGTTCCAGCAGGTACGTCCGGATTCGCATCCAGCCACCCATTGATGTACTCGCACGCAGCCCGGCTCTCCGGAACATAGTCGATGGCAAAGTGCTTCAGAACATCGATTAACGTTTGCGGAACGTCATCACCGCCCAGATACGCTTCCTCTCTGGGGTAGAACTCACCGATATCGGGCTCGGGTCGATTCATGCGCTCAACCCAGCGAAACGCTCTGACCGCATGAGTCTGCATCAGGTTGAGTGGCTTGGGGTCGCGCCCCAGGTGACCGTACAGAGGTGCCATCATCCCGAAGTCACCAATGCACGGCTTGCCACCGAGCAGATAGGGATGTTCTGAGAAGTGCGCGTTGAGCTTTTTCAGCAACGACAAGTGCATCGACTCGATGAGCGAATGCGTCGCAGGTGTCACTCCCCAGGCGGGATTTACATTTTCGCGAATGAACTGCATCCGCTCGACTGCCGCTGCCTCCGAGTTTTCACGGTAAATCGTTGCAAAGTGAAACTTCAGAAAGTCCTCGTTGTCCTGATCGAAGTTCCAGCGATAGTGCATGCATGCCCGCAATAGTCCCTCCGCGCCGATGGCATCGAACAACCGGCTCACGATGCGCTGCCTGGGGGTCGTTGGCGAAAATGGATGTCCGGCTTTCTGTTCAAAATGATCGATGATTGCAACGCCATCACGAATCACGCTGCCGTCGGGGAACTCGAGCGTCGGAATACCTCGACGCCCACCGGCTTTCGGCAGCACCGACTCGAAGAAGTGCTCGGTTGCATGCGGCACCTCTCGATACGCGATTGCCGCCTTGATCAGATAGCTTCGCGCCCGGCCTGAATACAGTGACATCGGCGAGGCATAAAGCGTGACTTCGTTCATCTTATTTCCTACCTGGCTTTGACTCGTCGGGGTTGTGTCTGACGACCCGGAAGCGATTGCGATCGAAGGCCGAGCAGATTACGCCGAGCGCAAAGCGAACGTGAAATTCGTCTATTCATGGCTCGCGAAGCGAACATGAAATCCGTGCATCACTGCGAACCCACGCGGCGGATCAGTCGCCTGCGAGGCCTGGCACTTCACAGAATTGATTGTTCTCGACCAGCATACTGACGGGGCTGTTGGCGTGGCCAGCGCCACCCCAGCTTGGCATCACCATCGAATAGAGCCCGCTGCCGCCTGCGACCATGATCAGGATGTTCTCCGGTTTTGCGAACGCGCAATAGGTATCGCCCGAGAACCTGGACCCGAACCCGCCGCCATAGCGATCGTGGTCAGCCGTCGGCAGGTGCGTGAGTTCCCACAACCGCTCGGCCACCGCGTCCCGACTCAGATTAGAGCGCGCGAAGACACTGGCATGTTTTGGGCCAAGACACACGAGTGCGCTCCCCGAGGTCAGTACCGCGTTGTTGGTCGCAAGATTCGCGAGCCCGATGGATAAGACATGAAGTAGCTTCTCCGCATCCTCCGGGTCATCCGCATTGTCGCTGTAGATGACCGAATGCGGCCCTTCACAGCCAAGAACCGTGACCACGCTGTCTGACGCGTCAAACCCCAAGCTTGTGTGCAAGGGCGGAAACGGCGACTCCTCTTCTGCCTCGGCAAGGCAATAGGTGAATTTGCCGGGATGCCCAAGCAATGCCATGTCTGAGACGCCGGGACGACCTCCGCCGATATTGATCATGCATAGCCGCAACGCTCTGCCGATGCTGGCATTCGCCCGGTGTCCGGGTCCCAGGGCACCGAAGCCAGATGCGACGTGACCGCACTCATCCCGCGCAGGCCCGTTGACGATAATCAACGGCGCGGTGCAGTGCGTCGTTGCCTGCACCTCCGTGAGATCGAAACGCGGGTCTACGACCGCTTTGACCGCAGCGATCACAAGCGGCATGTAGTCCGGAATGCACCCGGCCATGACCGCCGCCGTCGCTACTTTTTCGACCGTCGCGATACCCATTCCGGGTCCCATCGCGCCGAGCGACATATCTGCGTCCATGCCACTTGCCAGCACAAGTCGCTCCACGCGCTCAGGCGTTGGAATAACGACCGGCAAGCCGTCGGTGCAGTCAAGCTCGTGCAGCAGTTCCAGCGCTATCGCTTCGTCGCCAGCTTCTAACAGGTTGCTCATGCTGCGAACCGATCTACAATTTCGTCGACGACGTTCTCCGCGATCATCTGCATGTTCGACTCACCTGTGCCCGCCACCGGATGCGGCAGCTGTACCCGGGGCACACTGGGCATGCCAACAGATTGTGCAACGAAGTCGCCTTGAGGCCAGAAATCTTCAGTGACCAGTGAAACCGAGGGGATACCAAGTCTCGCAATATTAATGCCGTCACGCACGGTGCCGGATGTACAACTCCCTCAGTGGCCGTAGGCAGCAATCGCCACCTGACAGTTTGCCGTGATCTCCGAGAGCATCTCGGCGCTCGCTGGAACACCTGCATTGCCCTTGTTCCAGAGCCTGGTTGTTACGTTGGGCAGACGTTCCTTCAATACGGTCGCGACTTTCGAAAGAAACACCTCCGAATCCGGAAAGCCATTTGCCAACAGGCCGATGGTCACGCCAGCACCATCACCCGCCCTTATATCGCGCGCAAGATCGTATTGCTCGATCGGCGTCGCAATGTCACCTCTTGGATCATGAAACCTGACCATGTGCTCCTCCTCTCTGGATTTGACTCATCATATACTGCGAGGCAACCTATGTGCTCGCACGCACAGGACAACAAAACACCGAGTCTGCCTGTTCAATTGTGCCCGGAGTGTGGCGACTACGTCAGCGAAGACGTCGCCTTCAGCCATCGAGAAGATCGCCACGCCGATCGCTTTGCCGTGTCTTACCGCGTTTTACCGATGAAGCCTGCAACGAGTTGATCAGCGCGCGCAACTCTCCGTTCACAGTCCTCTGGCTGTCTTGCTGCCACCAATGCGCGCCGACATCGCATTCGATCAACCGACCAATCAACGGCATGGTGTGGGCGATAATCTCCTGAGGCACGAACTCGAAACCGAGTTGCAGTTTCTGTTGATGCCAAAGGTTATCGATGGTCCGCATCATCGTACTGACATAAGCACTGAAGCGCACTGCTTCGGCGGCTGTTAGCGCCTCGTTAGCGAGCGCACCAACGTAGATATCAGCCATCTCACCATCTGAGGCCAGGAGGGATTGACTGTGATTCAAGAGGGCCGCGATCTGACTAATCGAGTTGGCATTCGCGATCTCGTTTGACCGCTCAAGCGAAGCCGAATTCTCCCGAACCTGTACCGCCAGGTAGCCGATCGTCAGGACGGCAGCAATCGCCCCGATGATCTCGCCCATTGCGCCTATCGCTTGCCAGTCGATGCGCTCAATGGGGCTGCTGGGACGACGGAGCCGAAAACAGACAAGCGACGACGCACAACCAGGTACTGGATAGCCATCACTCAATGCAGAAAGTCCGGATTTAGCGTCATGGCAGGGAGATCTACCTGCGCGTACGATCAGCCCAAATACCGGAGGAATCGATATGGCCGACAATGACAGCTGGGAAGATCGAGTGAAACATGCAAGTGAAACGTATTCGCGATTCGTGCCGGGGACCGAGCCCGCACAGGTGCTTGCGTCCATGGAGAAACGCTACGGCGCACTCGGTACGTTTGCCTTTACCGCGGTCGGCGAAATGTGGGACCGCCCGCAGTTGAGCCGCCGCGACCGCAGCCTGATGATCATCTCGGTTCTCGCGGCCCAGGCACGCGACGAAGAATTGGTTTTGCACGCTGGTATTGGCCTTCGCCACGGCCTTACCCGCACTGAGATCGAGGAGATCAACCTGCACATCGCCGCCTACGCTGGCTTCCCCGCCGCGATGGCCGCGCAACGGCGCATCGACGACGCATTTCGCACAGCCGAAGGGGTCGAACGCCTTGCGGATCGTACTGGCGCGGAGCATCTGGCTGACGCCCAGCGCCTGGAACGCGCGGCGGATGTGCGCCGTTCGCTGACCAGGGGAAAAGCTAAAACGGATCCCACGGCGGATCTTGCCGCAATGCAGGACGCGCTCGGGGGTGTCGGCGACTGGGCAATGAAATGGGCCTTTGGTGAAATCTGGTCCCGGGAACAACTCTCCCGGCGGGACCGTTCGCTGGTTGTCATCTCAATCCTTGCGGCACTGGGACAGGAGGCGGAACTCGCGTTCCATGTCCCCGCCGGCCTGAATCACGACCTCACACGCGTCGAGATCGAGGAGATCATGACCCACCTTTGTCTCTACATCGGCTTTCCGCGAGCGGTTGACGGAATGCGCGCTACCCGGGCTGCGTTTGCGCGGATTGATGCGCGCGGGGATTGAATGCGAGCCGTGAGACGGATCGGATGAGCGTCAGCATTGACTGCCGGATTCGGACAACCGGCCGTCAGATGCGAGACACGTCTCAGCGTTGACTGCCTCCCTGCTGCCGGACCTCGTGACATAGATAGCCTGGGGGCAGCAACCCGGAGCGGAGGAATTAGCGGCGCACAGGCGACAAGACTAATCCCTGCAGCACGCCTTGCGAGAGCTTGCTGCGGCTTGGTTGCCATCGATACGCTGGCGGCTGCAGCCGAGCATTTCTCAAAGATCTGACGGCTCGTTTGACATGGTTTATCTCGATTCATAACCTTAGGTACTGAATATCCGATGTATGACTTATAAAGTTGTCAACTAACTGATTTATAAGGGACATTTGAACTTCCGTGGAGCGTCTGGTTCGGCACTTTCCTGTGTTGGTCCTGACCGGTGCCCGCCAGACGGGCAAAACCACGTTATTGCGGCAGCTATTCCCGACGCACACCTACGTTAGTCTCGATCTACCGGCTGATGCCGCGCTCGCCGAGGAGGACCCCTCCGAGTTCCTGCGCCATTACCCTCCGCCCTTGCTGGTCGATGAGGTGCAATATGCGCCTGGTCTGTTTCGTCACATCAAGGTTGCGGTCGACCGCGATCGCGACATGCATGGTCAGTTCATACTGTCCGGGTCACAGAAATTCACCCGGATGAAGGAAATCTCCGATTCACTGGCCGGCCGATGTGGCGTGCTGGAGTTGGAAGGACTGACATGGGCGGAGTTGGGCTCAACCGCTGAGCGATTCGTCTCTGCGACAGGATTTGCAGCGCTGTTGTCCCGGGGATTCATGCCGCAGTTGTGGAAAGACCCCCAAATGCTCTCTGCCGGCTTCTATCGCGGCTATCTTGCAACTTACCTTGAACGAGACGTGCGACAGATTCTGAACGAATTGCCTCGACCCGCCGATCTCGCCCGCATTAACGAACTTACCGCGTTGCTCGACAATAGCGATCAGAAACATCTGATCTTCTGCCGGGCCCAGCCTTCGTTCCCGATAGGAGATAAAGGGACGGCAGTGAATGGGATGGAGATCAGGGCGTACCTGTGAACGTCGGTGTGGGGGTGTTGGAAGACATGCCGGAAGAAATGGGTTGCGACCCGCCGTCGTCAATGCGTCTGACGCTGTTGACTCGCGCTGTAAGACTGCACAGCGACAATCAGGATGAGAGACGCACGACAATCAAGATGAGACTTTCAAAAAAAGAGCCACTATTTTATTGATTTGGGGCACAAAGCCACGCCAGATAGCCGCCTACGTGAGATCGCCAACCCAGAACGCGTTGCGTCGTGCCGCTTGGAAGTTCACGCAGTCTTCGGGACGAACCCTGTCCACCGGAATCGTGACCTTCCGTACGATACATAACCCGATGCGGCGATGAGGAGACATGGGAGTTCCATCACCTGCAGGGGTACCTTGCCGAGATCGACGATCTCGCGGGGCCTAGCCTTCCGGCAACGCGAACGCGATGATGTGGTCGCTCGCGGGTGTACCCAATGCCCAATGGCCGCCCGCCGCTATCACCACGTACTGCTGATCATCGGGACCGGTTCGATAGGTCATGGGGGTGGCCTGACCACCGGTGGGCAACCGCCCTTTCCACAGCTCCTGGCCGGTTTCGCTGTCGAAGGCGCGCAGAAAGAAATCGCTGGTCGCGGCTATGAAGGTCAGGCCGGCAGCGGTCGTGATGGGTCCGCCGATGTTGGGCACCCCATCGATGAACCAGAACGGGAACGGCGCGAGATCCCGGGTGGTGCCCAACGGCACCTGCCACGCAATCTCTCCGGATTTGAGATCGATGCCCGCGAGCGTCCCCCACGGCGGCGGCGTGCACGGCACTTCAAGCGGTGAGAAGAAGCCCATCCAGCGAACGTCACAGTACGGTGTGCCCTCGCTCGCCTCGACCATTGCATATTTGGCACCCAATGAATCTTCGGCGAGCCGAACCTTGGTTGCTTCGCACTGGCCACGCGGTACGAGTTGGATGATGCTTGCCATGTGTAGTGTGTTGACCACCAGCAAACCGCGCCCACGATCTACGGCAGGGCCACCCCAATTCTGGCCGCCGACCGCACTCGGATAGTGTATCGAGCCCTCGAGTGTCGGGGGTGTGAACAAGCCATCCGAGCGGATGCTGGCCATCATGTCCCGGCATGCGCCGCGGTCCCATGGGGTAAACCCCCATACATCCTCGGCGCTGAAGTCAGTGTCCACCAGACCAGGCGGGCGCACCGGGAATGGCTGCGTCGGTACAGTGAAATCACCCGCGACTGCACCTTGCGGAACGGCACGTTCCTCCACGCCGTGGATAGGCTCGCCGGTAGCTCGATCGAGGATAAAGATGTGGCCCATCTTGGTAGTCTGGGCGAGGGCTTTGACCATCTTGCCGTCAATTTCGACGTCGAACAGGGTCGGCTGTGCGGGCAGGTCGTAATCCCAAATGTCGTGGTGCACCGTCTGAAAGTGCCACCGCACTTTACCGGTTTTTGCGTCCAGCGCAACGATGGAGCTGGAATAGTAATCGAGCCCATCGCGATGCCCGCCATAGTAATCCGGCGAGGTATTCCCGGTGGGTGCGTACACCAGCCCAAGCTCTTCGTCTGTCGAGATAAAGGACCACACATTGCTGGTCCCCCGCTGATACTTCTGCTCGCCACCGTCCAACACAGGCTCCTGATCTGGCGGGATCGGATCCCAGTACCAGGCCAACGCGCCGGTGTTCAGATCGTACGCGCGGACCACGCCACCCGGTACGGTGGTTTTGAGATTGTCGGCAATGGCACCGCCGATCACGATCAGATCGCCAATGACCCCACCCGGTGTGGTGAGCCGGTATTCTCCCTGCGGGTGTTCGCCAAGGCCACTCAGCGCATCAACGGTACCCCCATCGCCAAAGTCCTGGCAGGCCTTGCCCGTGCGCGCATCCAACGCAATGAGCCGCCCATCAAGCGTGCCTGTAATGATGCGGTGATGGCACATCGAGCCGTCCGGGACTTGAGAACTGGTCCAGGTCGCGACCCCGCGACAGGGTCCACCACGATTCTCTTCGGCCACTTCCGGGTCGAACACCCAACGTTCCGCGCCGCTGTTCGGATCCAGGGCGAAAACTCTGTTGTAGGGCGTGCAATAAAAGAGGGTGTTATCGAACAACACGGGCGTAACTTGCAGGGAAGTTTGAAACGGCTCACCTTCGACGACCCCATCAATGGTATTGCCCCCGGCATGGAAATCACCTGAACGATGTTGCCAGGCGATCTCCAGCTCCGTCACGTTGGACTTGTTGATCTGTGTCAGCTCTGAATAGTGACCCCCACCACGACTTCCGCCAGCCTGAGGCCAGTCATCAACCGGGCCCGAAAAGTCGACGACGCTCGGCGGCGCGCATGCAACCACCAGCAACCCGATCAACGGCCATAACACTCGTATTCCTGACATGTGTCCCCCGATTTCGCGATGTACTCATCCGACATGAGAGTATAGGAATATCAACAAGGATATACAGCGACTATCTCCAGTCGTGTAAACCCCAAGTAGAGATGTCCGTATTGGTTGCCTCCTGACGTGATATTTCCTTCTTTGAAAGCTGTTTCCTCCTCCATGGGTGCGCTTTTTGACGGTTTGTGCGTTTTGGCTGTCGCCCGCTTCACGGATTTATCAACGCGCGCATTGAGGGTTTTCTCATCCTCAAGTGGCGTGGGTGCCTCACCCAGGACGAGACTTTGTGCTCGATCAGTTCACCCGCAACCAGAATGCTGATCCGACCATCGTAGTGTTTGTGTACTACGGCCCGCTTGCCACTCAGGCGACGGCGGCGCTCGGCGGCTGTCAACGGCCATTAGATTTGACCCCCTATCGGCCAATAACTTTGCCCCCCTATTTGCCCGCTTTCTATCTTAGTCGATAGCTTTCGCCTCCCAGCATGAAGATTCGTGAGTGGTGAATGATGCGGTCCACGATGAGTACCGCGACGTTGTCGTCGAAGAAGAACTCCGTCCAGCTCGTGAAGTCCTTGTTGGTCGTCAGAATCAGCGAACGGTGTTCGTAGAGCGCACTGATTAACTGGAACAAGTTGTACATCCCTTGTTTGCTCATCGGCAGATAACCCAGTTCATCGATCACCAGTACGTCGTACTTGGCCAGTTGCTGAACCTTCTTCTTGGGCTCGCCCGACAGCTCGGCAAGCTCAAGCATCTCGATCAGTTCCAGCGTTGTGACGAAGCGAACCTTGTAACCGGCTTCGATAGCTTTGATCGAGATCCCGGTCGCGAGATGGGTCTTGCCAACCCCGAGTGGTCCAATGAACATCAGGTTCTGGCGCTGTTCGATGAACGTGAAGTCGAGTAGAGCGTTCACCTCCCGTTTGCTGATCGTGGTCTGTGCCCGGTAGTCGAACTCGGCCAGGAACTTGTGATGGGGGAAGCTCCTGACGCAGGTTCTGCACGACGCGTTTGCTTTCACGACTACGCATCTCGTGGCTGACGAGCTGTTCAGTAAACTGCAGGTAGGTGAGTTCGTTCGCCTCGGCGTCAGTGACCAGTTGTTCCAGTGCCTCGGCGATGTTGCCGAAGCGCAGCTGCGATATTGCAGTGCGACCTGTTGCAGGTTGCTCATGCTGTCACCTCGCGGCTGGCCTTACTCAGTCCGGCGTACTGCGCCAGCAAGCTTTGCGGTGCCGGTTCATGCGGTTGCTCGCGTGTCAGACCGTCAGGCATCCGTTGGAATGCCTGTACGTAGTCCCTGAGTCCTGTTGCGGTCAATCGCGGCTGTGCCAGAACCCGTGCCAGCAGGCGTTCGTCCACCGAGTCCAGCGCACCCAGTACCGTTAACGCACCACCCAGTTGATCGCGGTAGATCCGGGGGACGTGATCCGCAGCAGGTCACACAGTTGTGAACCCACCTCGTCGCCAACCATTGCGCACAACTTTGCCTCGTAGTCCGCAATGCGAATGCTGGGATCCCGATAGTGGTCAGTGTTCTTGACCACGTGGCCCTTGCCCAATAGCAACGTGTGGCTGGCGACCTGGGTCGAGTTGAGCAGGTCACTGATGACCAACCGATCGTCGGCGACATCGACCCCCACCGTGCAGCGTTGGTATGCCATCGGCACTGAGTACTTATTGGCCCGAAACGAGATCAGCCCGGTCTTGTCCGCTTTGCGATGGCAAACCGCCAGGATCGGTTCAACGCCGATGTACGGCTTCATTGTCATGCGTTCCTTGTCCGCGTAGAGCGCAGCTGGAACCTCCCCGGTGGTACCGTGGACTCGCGGGTTGGCGACCTCGTCGAACCACCGTTGGCTGTGCCGCGGCAACGCCGACAAGTCGCTGTAGTCGTCGCCGTATAGACCGCCCTTCACGTACTTTACGCCCGCCTCAACCTTGCCTTTGCTCTCCGGGTCGTAGCCTTCGCAAGCGTGAACCGACAGGCCAACTTGGTTAGCGTACTGACGGAAACGATC
>Ga0114999_10004252_pt1 | contig 17468 bp, 9 predicted proteins | sample ArcticOcean_MG_C_3_FD_89820 | JGI IMG/M metagenome (GOLD analysis project Ga0114999, IMG submission 89820) | Marine microbial communities from western Arctic Ocean - ArcticOcean_MG_CB8_126 | ecosystem: Environmental > Aquatic > Marine > Oceanic | place: Arctic Ocean: Canada Basin | collected...
ATGAGTTTTATCTAAACTGTCAATTAATTCATTATTAATTTTTTGAAGTAAAATTTTTGCAGCTTTTCTACCCATTTTGTACCCTTGTTGATCTACAGTAGTCATGGGTGGATTGACTCTCTCGGTACTAGGATTATTACTAAATCCCGTAACACCTACTTTATCGGGTATTTTAATGCCAACTTTATTGAGGTAATCGTAAACACCTATGGCGACAGGATCATTTACACAACATATAGCGTCAATCTTTGGAAATTCTCGGATTAGAGCTTTTGCACCCTCAAAGCCATCATCTTCATTTAAATTAATATTCATAATTAGCCCATCCATTAGTTCAATATCATTATCAATGAGTGCTTTTTTATAGCCATTCACACGATTCATTGTAATATTTAAATGAGATGGACCCGCTAAATACGCAATATTTTGGTAACCAGAATCTATAAGGTGATTCACCATTTCATAAGCTTTTTTAAAATCATCACCGATTACTTTGTGGACATGAAGGTCTTCCAGCACACGGTCAAAAAGAACGAGAGGAATCCCTCTGTTTATTATGTTGTTAAAGTGCTTTCCAGATTTTGTATTTTGACTTATTGAAGCAATGACACCAGCAACACGATTAGAAATAAGACTCGCCGAATTCAAAACTTCTCGTTCAAAATCCTCATTTGATTTTGTCACCATAATAGCATAACCATGTTTGTACATTACATCTTCTATACCATCAATAACGGATGAGAAAAAGAAGTGGGAGATTTCAGGTACAATTACGCCGATTGTATAGGATTTTTTATTTTTAAGACTCTTTGCTAATGCATCAGGATAGTAGTCTAATTTTTTTGCTAACTTATTAACTCTTAATCTTGTGTCATGGTTAATGACGGGATTATTTTGTAAAGCACGTGATACTGTAGAAATTGAAAGCCCAAGTTTCTGTGCAAGATCTTTAAGAGTCAGATTATTTCTCATTATTACTTAAATCCTAGATAAAAAAGTCTATTTTTTAATTTTATAAAGTTTATGGTTTAGGTTTTAGATAAAGGAACAAATGTGAAAGTGAAAAAACACTTATAAATGTAGCTTGGATCTATCATCTATAAAGATTATTTGGCTTTTCAGCCATTTTAAATAATTTTTAGTTTTTGCTAATCTAGCTTCCAGTTCAACTTTTCCCGTTCCGCTGACTTTTAGTAAATCTTCTCTGATTTGAATGAGCCTTTTCTCTTCCGTTGGAATTGCAGTTTCTACAATTATTTTTCTTCTCTTCTTTCTAAAATCCATCACATTCTCTGCATCATGTTCTTCTAGATAATTTGTTAATATTTCCTCCAATTTACTTTTCCTTTCAGGCATAATCTCAGAAAGATCGTTATCTTCCTCGATATCCTTTACCACATCAAAAAGCCAGGTTTTTCCAGTATCAATATTTTTTATCAATTTATAATCACCTAATCTAACTGCAGACTCAGGTTCTCCACTAAACCATGGATAATGAAAAATTAAAGCTTCAGTATTTCTATTTACTTTACCATTATTACCATTTTCAAAAATAGAAACTAAACTTCCTCCATCATGAACCGATGAAATTTTATTTTTATTACCAATAAGCTCACTTATTGTTGGATAAAAATCCCAACCTACAATTGGAAGATTACAATATTCTCCAGGTATGACTTTTGGCCCTTTCACAATCGTGGGGACACGAATACCGCCTTCCCACAAATCTGCTTTCCCCATCTTTAGTGGATTATTTCCTCGAAAGCCACCACCATTATCACTAGTAAAAATCACATATGTATTTTCACTAATCCCTAGTTCATCTAATTTATCTAAGATCATTCCAAATCCAGTATCTAGATCTTCAAGCATGGCAGCGTAAGAAACGATACCTTCATTTAAAGGAGGTGGGGGCATTTCAAAATCTCTTGGAACGCTCTTATTGCCTGGTTTTTTATTTCTGTATTTTTCCTTTGTAGCTTCCAATGCATAGTTTTGAACGTGGACGGCATAGTAAGATACCTGCATAAAAAACGGGGAATCATCACCTACTTGCTTTTCCATAAACTCACATGCACGCTCTGAAATACCAAAAGTTCGCTTTGGATCTTTTTTTGAATTTAGATTTCCCTTTGAAACCCAATCTCCTTCAAAATTTCCCGTTGGACCATCACTAGCATCGTATCCAACTACATCTGGGGTCAATGACTGTGGTCTTATATGCCATTTTCCAAAATGAGCTGTCTTATAATTTGGATTTGCAGACTTTATCATTTTTGGCAAAGATATTTCATTTTCTGGTGGGGTTGCATGCCAATCTTTAAGTGTAGTGTGTTTAAGTTTTGTTGGAGTTTTTCCATATAAAATGCTGTAGCGAGTCGGAGTACATACTGGAGCCGGTGCATATGCACTGGAAAAAACCATTCCATCTTTTGCAAGCCTCTCCATGTTAGGAGTCTCATAAAAATCACTTCTAGAATCTTCCCTGCCTTCTATCATTTTAACAGATGAATCTGTCCAGCCCTGATCATCTGTTAAAATTAATATAATGTTTGGTTGAACTTTGTTAGAATCACACGATAGGAAGAAAAACAATATAAATAAAGTTAATAGAGTATTTTTTATTTTTTTAATCATTGTAGATCTCTTTTTTTAAAACTTATTACATAAGCTTTTTAAAAAAAATTATAAATGTAGCTTGGCCCTCTCATCTGTAAAAACTACTTCACCTTTCAGCCATTTTAAATAATTTTTAGTTTTTGCTAATCTAGCCTCCAACTCAACTTTTTCTAACCCGCGTGCTTTTTCTAAATCTTCTCTAATCTGAATGAGTTTTTCCTCTTCTCCCGATATACTTTTCAACATTTCTTTTCTTCTCTTCTCCCTTAAGTCCATAACATGCTCTGCATCAACCTGTTCTAAATATCTGGTTAATATTTCTTCCAACTTGTTAGCTTTTTCTGGCATTGTAGGGGCAAGGTCATTGGCCTCCTCGATATCATTGACGACATCAAATAACCATGTTTTTCTCGAGTCAATGTTTTTTATCAGCTTATAGTTACCTAACCTAATTGCTGATTCAGGTTCCCCATTAAACCAAGGGAAATGGAAGATAAAGGCTTCAGTGTTTCTACTTACTGAGCCAGAATTACCATTCTTGAATACCGATACCAAACTTCCTCCATCAAATTCTGAAGACAGTTTATTAGGGTTTCCTATGATTTCACTCACTGTTGGAAAGATATCCCAGCCTGCGATTGGAACATTACAATATTCTCCAGATAAAACATTAGGCCCCCTTACAACGGTTGGCACCCGTATGCCACCCTCCCACAGATCAGCTTTGCCCATTTGCAGAGGATCATTTCCACGAAAACCACCACCATTATCACTGGTAAAAATAATATAGGTATTCTCTTTTATCCCCAGTTCATCAATTTTATCTAAAATCATTCCAAATCCAGTATCAAGATCCTCAACCATTGCAGCATATGAAACCATGCCCTGATTCAGCGGCGGAGGAGGTAATTCAAAATCTCTTGGAGTACTTTTTTTACCTGGTTTTTTATTCCTATATTTTTCCTTGGTTGATTCTAGTGCATAGTTTTGCACATGAACTGCATAATAAGAAACCTGCATAAAGAAAGGGTTATTATTAGATGCTTGCTCAGACATAAAATCACATGCCCTGTCAGAAATTCCAAAAGTTTGTTTAGGGTCTTCATCGGCGTTTCTAACACCTGGAGAAACCCAATCACCCTCCCCGTTTCCTGTTTTACCATCGCTGACGTCATAACCAACCTCAGATGGCGTTAACGACTGGTGCCATTTTCCGAAGTGCGCGGTTTTATAATTTGGATTTGCAGATTTAATCATTTTCGGAAGAGGGGTTTCTTTTTCTGGTGACGCATGCCAATCTTTCAAGGTTGAATGCTTAAGCTTAGCTGGTGTTTTACCATAAAGAATACTATATCTGGTTGGGGTACATACTGGAGCAGGGGCATATGCACTTGAAAAAACCAATCCATCTTTTGCTAGTTTTTCAAGATTAGGTGTCTCATAAAAATCGCTTTTAGAATCATCACGATCTTCTATCATTTTAACAGAAGTATCATTCCAACCTTGATCATCTGTTAAAATTAATATAATGTTTGGTTGAACTTTGTTAGTCTCACACGATAGGAAGAAAAACAATATAAATAAAGTTAATAGAGTATCTTTTGTTTTTTTAATCATTGTAGATCTCCTTATACTACTACGGTCGTCATTGCAAACGATTGCAATAAATACTAGGAATATACTACTAAACCAATGTTAAAACTTATCAAAATATCTTATTTTTTCAAATACTCGTTTAATCTGTCTCTTTGTCCGTGGTCTCTGGACTCAAGCTGAAATAACTCAGTAGATATATTTTCTTTTAGATGATCATACGGTGGCCATCGATCCGATTCATTTGAATGAAATTGTTTTGCAAAGATAAATCTCATAAATACTGTGTAGCGGGCGTATTTCTCTGTCCAGGCTCTCGCGCCATGCCGTAAAAGTGGCGTAAAGACAATTACATCTCCGGCGTTTACAGGGACATTTACAACAGTAGGAGGATCGTCATAAAGAGTTATATCTCCAGGGATTTTAAAATTCCCTTTATGTGACCCTGGAAGGCAGGTAAAACCTAGATGATTCGGAATGTCAACCAGTGAAACACCTACATTCACAAAGCTAGCAAAAATATTATTGTTGGCAATGATAAACTGCTGATTAGGGTCTTGAAAACCACCCTCAAAGCCACTATGCAATTCCGTATCACTTTCTTGCTGAGTCGATTTTGATAAAAGTACATCATAGACACGACTATTACCATTTTGAATACCATTGATGAAGCGAAGAATATTCTTATTTAATACAAGGCGCTCAAAAACTTTTTCAACATAATGGAAATTATACAAGAGCTTTGCTGCTGAACCATCGAAGTTAGAGCTAATTGGATCAGGTAATATATTTTTAGAATCAAACCAAGATTCAGCATGGGATATCATTTCTTTAATATCTTCATTAGGTACAGCACCTTTTATCACAAAATAACCTCGCAAGTCAAAATACCATTTTTCGAAATCTGTTAACATCTAAGCACTATTTAATGTGTTATTAGATCTATTTTGGTAAATATTTTTTAACCGGCTAACTATCTTTTTTTCTTGGTGGATATTTTTCTTTTCTAACTCATAAAGCTCGTCATTTATGTTATCTTTATATTCTTCAAATGCATGGCTACTATATCCCTCATCAATATATTTTCCAAAAACATACCTATTAAAAATTGTATATCTAGGATAATCTAATTCCCATTTTCTGCTGGTGTGTAAAAGATTCGGTACAAAAACAATTGCATCACCCGCAGTGAGCTCGAAAGATTGGATATATTCTTTGTAAGGATCGTCTGATTCTATTAGTGGAGTATTAAAGTTTGATTTATGACTACCAGGAATTAAACCAATTCCATGATCATCTGGCACATCCACTAACGTTACAGAAACATTAACATAGCCACTATGAATGATACCATTAACTACTTGATAGCCAATTAATGGATTAATAAATGACTCGAAGGGATAATTATACCCATTTGTGTCTCTATGTAGAAGAACATTTCCGTCTTCTATAAATTTTTGAAGTTTATTTTCCTGATTTTTATTTGGATGTTTTTTTCGCTTTTGATCTTTCGTTAATTTGATTACTGAAGAAAACATCAGCCTAGGGTTGTGCAGAAGAATACTACTAACATATTTCATAATCCTATGATTGAGAATCAAGTCTTGATATTTTTCATCAACATAATGCATATTCTGAAAAACGGTAGATTCTAGAGATCTTTTTAATGGATGAGGTACTTTTTCCTCAGGGAGTTGGCTCCAACTCTCAAATTTATCGATAAGATAATTGGCTTCATCTTTTGTTATCACGTTTTTGACAATCATATAACCATGAGTATCAAAAAACCAATTCTCTTTTTCGCTCATTAATGTTTCAAATTTTAGACTATTGTAGTCTGCAATAATCTGATTCATTTTAATCATATTCAATTATTCCTATTAAAATTCCTATTTTACTACAACAAATTTTCCCACTTGAATGCTACCAGTAGATTGGGATTCCGCAGTAAAAAGATAAACACCACTTGCAATAGTCTGACCGACATCAGATGTCAGATTCCAATCTAGATAGCCTTTTTCAGTATCATTATGATACAGGGTCCTTACTAAGTCGCCCGCGAGTGAATAGACTATTATTTTAGCTGGACTAGGCACATTGATGAACTGAATTCTGCGATCTTGTTCTAACCATGTTGCCTCATAATTATTATTTATATTATTTAAAGATAGCCCACCGCTAGGCTTCTCCCAAGCTGGATTATAGTTTTGGTAGTATTCATTGCCTCTATAAGGGTTTGGTACAACTGCTACCTTCCCAACATTATTCTGAACTTCAGTCCCAGGAATCACTGTCAAACTATAGTTTGATGATGAAAGAGATTCATAACCGCTAACTTGATCAGGTTTTGAAAAACTAGAAACTGCATAATAATATTCAATATTATTAAGTAAACCAACATCAACATATTCTCTCTCTAAACCCAAATTATAACCAAAAGAATTACCAGGTATATCATAAGTTGCAAGCAATGTCCAAGGACCATTTTCTGATACACTACTTTTGTAAAGTCGATAACCTTCAAATGGTTGATCTACAATTTCATAGTCCAAACGGACTGGATCTTGCCATTCCTCTACATTCTCTTCTCCTGGTAAGGGAGACCAGATTAATGTAACCTGATTATCTCCAGGTATGGCTCTAAGCTTTGGCGCAGGAGGCGAGCTTGGCAGTGGATATCCATCAGCTATAAACTGGTCAAGCCTTGCTAGCGACTCTCTAACATCATCCTTACTAGTTCCTTGAAAGGTTGCTAATCTGAATTTAAGTGTATCTCCTGGATTAAGATCAAAAGAGCCAACCGCCATCCAAATACTACTTATCCCTCTAGGATCGAAACCAGGCTGGCTCTGATTGCCTGATGTCATAAATTGATACATATCAATATCAATATGATTTAAATATTGCCCATGATCCATAGTCCATTCTAGCTCATCTTCGGAGTACCCCTCAGGAGGATATATTTTAAACGCCCTAGGATAATCTAGACGGTCACCATTATTATTATAGTCATCATCATTTCCAATTGGGTCTTCCGTGAAACCAATCTTGTTTTCAAAATCAAATGACAATACATCATCCTGACCTATATTACTACCACTTCCAATACCACCCATGTTATAGATACCAACCCAAACATCTGTGAGAGGCGATCGTGGAATTAAATAATAATCATAAATCAGCCAATTACTATAGCCTATTAGCCCCCATGCATGACTAGTTTGAATTACATCCATTCTTAATTGATTTTGTTGCTCAGGGTGATTCATATAATAATCACCATAATGCGTAACAAAATTTTGTTGAGCAAAACCAACAAAATTGGGGAAATATGGCATCTGAGCAGTATCACCTTTGTCAACAACCCAGACGGTATCCCACGCATTGGGTGATGGCCACCACTCATAACCATATATATCAGCACCGTCTGCTCTCCAACCATGTCCTCTGGTAAATACTGGACTTCCTCTTTTTCCACCTACCATCAATGTATAAATACCAGTGCCAGCATACGAGTGCCCATCTTCTGAGCAACACGGCTTTTGTCCACTCTCAGCCATGTCAATATTCGGAAAATTATCGGGATTATATTGTTCAGGTAAATTCGTAGTTGCAAGATTGTTTATAAAACTGCCATTTCCCATTCTATGCCGTTTAACATCTAAAGGGAAAAGTGCTGCATCTGGAGGGTATTGGGAAAAAATAAACACAGGAAATATTATTAAAGCAACTTTCAACTTTAACATATTTCGATAAATATTAATAAAGGATTAATAATCAGCATAATAAGAATGTTCTCATTTTAGTAATAATATTAAGTAACAAAAACCTTTTTTTTTGTTTCAAAATCAAAAAAACTTAGATGTTCCATTTCAAAACTAAAATATACTTCATCTCCTAAGGATCCTATATCTATTGAATCGTAATATTGCCTAGAAATAATTTGGACGTCTCCCAAAGTAATATGATAAAGCGTTTCATTTCCAAGAGGCTCAATTAATTTTAATTGACCCTTGATAGCACCTTTGATTTCATTGGGTTTAGCAAGTTTCACATACTCTGGCCTTACTCCTACAATAAGTTTTTCTTTTTTATAATTCTTTAGCAAAGATTTAACATGTTTTCCATGTATAGTAAAAGGGCGCGTTTGCTCATCATGAAGCTCAATTTGAGAACCACTAACAACATTAAATACCATGAGATTAATACCTGGGTTTCCAATAAATTTTCCAACAAAGGTATCAGCAGGATTATTGTATAGGTTAATAGGTGAGTCGACTTGATGAATTTCACCTTCATTAAGAGCGATGATTTTAGTTCCTAGTGTCATAGCCTCAACTTGATCATGGGTAACGTAAATCATAGTGGTTCCTAACTCTTCGTGTAAACTTTTAATAACAGACCTCATCTCTATTCTTAGTTTCGCATCTAAATTAGAGAGTGGTTCGTCAAATAAAAAAACCTTGGGCTCTCGGACAATTGATCTGCCTAAAGCAACTCTTTGTTTTTGCCCACCAGATAACTCTTTAGGTTTTCTAAAAAGATATTCTTTTAAACCTAACTTTTCAGATACCCAATCAATCTTTTCTTTGATAAAATTTTTAGATTCTTTTCTCATACGAAGACCAAACGCCATATTATCGAATACCGTCATTTGCGGATAGAGGGCATAATTTTGAAATACCATTGATATGTTTCTATCCTTAGGTACCATAGTCGTAACACGAGTGTCGCCAATATGTATCTCACCTTCTGTTAGTTCTTCAAGACCCGCTATCAATCTCAATAGTGTTGATTTACCACAACCTGATGGACCCACTATTACTGCAAATTCACCTCCTGCTATATCAAGATTTAAATCTTTTATAACAGGGGTATCTTTTACATAGCATTTTTTGATATTTTTTAGTTTGATTGATGACATTGTTATTTCTCCACAGGAAGGACAATTCCTCTCAGTATGATATTTTGAGCAAATATGAATACAATTAATGTTGGCAATGCAGACAATACTAAGGATGCCATCACAGCACCTCTTGATGAGAGAGCCTGCATCTGCACTAGCCATACCATCATCGTCCACATTTTTTCATCAGGGCAAAGGATTACTGCAAACATGAAATTTGAATATGCACCATTAAAAGCACCTAATGCAATTACCGCAAGAATAGGTTTGGAAAGAGACATTGCAATATGCCAAAATTTATGGTACTCACTTGCTGCATCTATATCCGCTGCCTCGTATAATTCTTTCGGTAAACTATCAAAAAACCCTTTTAGTAAAAATATGCTGTAACCATTTGCCATACCAGGGATAATTAAAGCAAAGAACGTGTTCAGAAAACCAATATCCTTCATTAGTAAATAATTTGGTATCATGGTGACCATAGGTGGAAATGTCATTGTAGCTATAAAAAATAATAAAATTTTATATTGGTTTGATAATTGGTAACGAGATAATGCATATGCAGCTAATGGGTTAATAATTAGAGCTGTCATTATTGAAAAGAAACAATAAATAATTGTATTCTTTAAACCATCTCCAAACAATGTCAAATATTCTATCACCATCCTGTAATTGTGCGTTAGATATTCCCATCTTAATTGATTTTTATTTTCAATTACAAATTTGAAATCTGCATCTTTGACTGGCATCGGCACATTAGCAAATGAGATATATTGTAGATTATATTTCTCATTATACGTGTTTATATTATAATATTTACTTTTTAAATAGTCTCTCCACAAAGTTTCTGTACTCTTTATTATTATCTCGTCGATTGGACAAGAGTTATTACTCTTAATAAAATTGACAAAATTAATAGAAATATTTGATTCATACGCAGTCAATCCAATAAAGTCAATTTCTTCAAAAGAATTATAATCTGTTCTCCATTCAAGGTTTAGATCATCAATCTCAATAAATTTTTCTTTTAGATAAATAGTAAAATTTTGGAACCCTTTTGCCGATAGGAGAATGAATTGCGGGTTCAGTTCATGACGAACATAATTTTCCCAATGCGATGCAAGGATGCCACTTGGTATCGTACTTGAAAATGGAATTTTAAAGAATGATTCATAATCTGTTTTATTTTTGCTATTAAAATTAGAGATGTTACCATTATAGTCATTCAAGGACTTTAGGTATCTTGAAAAATCACCACCTATTGATAAATATACTCTATCATGTATGGGAATTTTTTGTTTAAACTTATAAAATTCATCAGCAAATTTAGTCCTAGGTATCTTGTAGTTTCGATCTAGCAATCTTTCAGGACTTAGATCTAAGAAATACCAATCAGGGAGTTGGGTATCAAAATATTTTCTAAAATTTTCAGGACTATTGCTACATAAATCTCTAATGTGGTTCCTGAAGCCCCTTGTATTTCTAGTTGTAACTCTATTGCCTTCGCCTGGTAAGTAATACATATTCCCAACATGATAAAACTCTGCTGGGATAATTGAACTTTTCTGAAAATTTATCCAATCCTCAATTTTTGCATTATCGATTTGATCTGGTGGCACGATTGCTTTGAAGATTCTAATAAATTCTTTATTCGCAACTTGATATTCCTCAATTTTTTCATTGTATTTATGTTCGACATATCGTTTAAATAATGTTTTATCATCTAGTAAAAATTTTGGGACTACATCAAACTCATAAGCATCTAGTTTACCTTTTACAGAGCCTGAAAGCATTAATAACAATGGATATATCATTGTCAACGCACCCAGAGTTAGAAAAGCATATATAGATATTAGAAGCAAAATTACTTTAGAGTTTTTTCTTTCTGATTTAAGAAATATTGACATTATATCTCAACTGCTTCTACTGTTTTGAACGTCATATTTGATAGTTTCTTCATTTGATATACAGTAAAACCCATCAAAATAAAACCAATGATCCAACCCATCGCTGTGGCTATTCCAAATCTTTGAAACATAAATGCATTGAGAAAAATCTCTAAACCTACCACTGTTGTTGCTCCATCAGGGCCTCCACCTGTCATTACAAGCATTTGCTCTGAAGCTAGGAATGCTCCTATAAAAGCAAAAATTATATTTATCATTATTAATGGTTTTATCATCGGTATTGTAATATTCTTCAACCTACTAAAAAAACCACACCCATCAATTGCTGCTGCTTCATAAAGGTCACTAGGTACTGTCTTTAACGCAGCTAAATAAATCAAACAACCAGGCCCGAGACCGGCCCAAGCACTTGGAATAATAATCGCTATCATTGCTGTGTTTTTATTCCCAAGCCAATCGACAGCTTCAAATCCAAAAAATCCAATCATTGTGTTAAGCACCCCATTCTGAGCAGGATCAAAAAAACTTTTCCACATTAACATAACAATGATTCCAGAAATAACCGCAGGTAAATAATAGATAATCCTGAAGAAAATTTTTCCTTTCGGTAATTCAGACAACATTATCGCGAGAATTATTGGCGGGAAAAAAACAAAAGATATATATAAAAAAGAGAAATATATTGCTCGGAGAATTGACATCCAAAAGTCTTGGTCAAAAAACACTTTAGCAAAATTTTCGAACCCTACAAACGTACTACCAGTAGATACACCATAATCTTGAAACGCCATCATTGCTCCTCTAATAAGAGGGTAATAGCTAAAAATTAATACAGTCAAAAAAGCAGGAGCTAAAAGTATATAGGCTATCCTGTTAACTTTATTAGAGTATTCGTTTTGATGAGATGAAATAACTAAGTCACTTGGTGTAAAAGCTTTCCAGACATAATAAAAAAGGAGACCGTAAAGAACGAACATAATCAATGATAAAATAATTGCTACAGGATATCTTTTCCCAATTTCACTAGAAGGGATTCTTCCAATCATTTTTTCATTTGCCTTGGCTACTGCATAATCATGAAATTCTTGAATTTTGGCTATTCTCTCCTTTTTATCAGGGATTTTTCCTATTTGATCCATGTAACCTTTACTTATTGGCACATCCATGTATTTATATATATGCTGGGTATTTTTACCATAAGGCTCTAGCTCATGGTTATTTAAACTATGAGTAACTGCATCGGCCCAATCCAGTGGAACCTTATCTACCAATTCAGTATAACCATATTCTTCTAAAACTTGGGGCAGCACATATCTCCCAAATCCATTTTCTACATAAGTATCTACTGCAATCTTTTTCGCAACACCACTTCCCATAAAACGAATGAATTTCCAACAAGCATCTATGATAGAAGAATCTTTTATGGAAGAGCTTATACCCAGGTTCATCCCATATAGTTCACTTATGCTTAAGCCAATAGGACTAGAAGGGATTTTAGCAATACCTATTTCATCATATGTTTTAGATTGTATCCATTCATTTGAATTCATCAGTAAATCAGATGATGTTAAAAAGACTATGGCTAGTTTTCCTTGATGAAATTTCACCCAACCATCTCCCTTGTGTCCAACACCATAACGAGTCTTTCCAGAATCATCTACCCAAGGTTTTTGAAGCAGCGATAAGTAGTAATCCGTAGCTTCAATAGCACCTTTATCATTAAATGTTGCCTTCCATTTTTTCTCATTAATGTCAAAAAATAAAGCTTTTGAATTCATGGACAGGTAAAATGGTCGGGAAGTCCAGCTTGAATAACTATCCGAGCCAATATTTAAAGCATAAACATTCTCATCTGAGTCTGAATCATTAATTTGAGTTAATCTTTTACCAACTTCAAACAATTCATCCCAAGTTTTTGGAACATCATTTATTGGATCTAATCCAGCTTCTTGAAACAGCTGTTTATTGTAACACATTACTCTTACATCATAACTTCTAGGCAAGAAGTAATAATGCATTTTACCATTAGAATCCATTGTATATGCAGCATCCATCACCTTTGGCCAAATTCGCTCTTCAAGTTCTTCTTTGTACATGATATTTGGATCAAATTCGCCAAGTTCTCTTGCCTCAAAAGAGGTGATATCATCTCTAATAAATTTATCTAATGGTCTTATGAAATTCTTATCAATAAAAGTACCTGATTGTCTGTAGTTGAAATCAAAAACATCTGGTGAATTTCCAGCAGCAATGGCAAGTAAATCACTAGACTCATTGCCGATGCCTTCAATTAATAGAGGAGTTCCTGTCGCATCGAGCTTAATGTTTGGGAATTTTTTCTTAAATGCTTCAAACTGTGCTGACTCAACTTTCCCATTTATTGTGAAACTTGCCTGCATACCTCTCCAAATACCAGGCTGATATTTTGATTTTATAGTAATATCATCGCTTGCTTTCAAATTAGAAAATAATAGCGCTAGGTATAGAAGAGTAATTCTGCTAATTAAATAAACCAATTTTTTTGTCCTTAGCCAACTATAATTGCATTTATCTAAACAAAGTTTTATCTAGTAAGATAAATAATTGCAGGCTGTTTATTTGTTATATGAACATTAAAAACATTTTGATTATTTTTTTTCTCACTTAAAATTTTCTCATCATTACTTTTCATTGAAAAAGCATCTCCATTTTTCCCAGATACTTTTATTAAGGCATCGTGATCATTATTTGTAATGTTATTTATACTAAATTTCAAAAAACTAAGGTTTTTATAAATCATAATTGGATCACTGTTTGAAAATTGGTCCCTCCCAAACTCAACATCGATGCTTAGTGTTTTTAGTCTACAATTAAATTTAGTTCTTACTCCATCAAACGAAAATATTTCATACCTATCATCATATATTTTCACATTACCTCCGTAACAGATAATGCCAAAGTTTGGATCATCTATCAATATTGTACAGAGTGAGTCTATTGAAGATCCCAGCCCCATATCTATCTCTCCGTCAACATTCCATATTCCTCTTTTCATCTGACTAACACCCCACGGATTATTCTGCAATTTTGGTTCATATGCCCAGCCAGCTGCACCATCATTTTCTTTACCTTTAAACCAGTAGCCATAATCACTTTTTTCATCTCCTGAATTAAGCAGTGCCCATGAAGATAAAATTGATGCATACCCAAGGTTTATATGGTCATACATATCGTCTGAATTGTGTAATCCGTAATCTAGAATTGCCCAACCACCTAATTGGGACATGTAGCTCAAATTATAACTGCTATTTCCGCCTGCTCTAATATCGCTACCGAATTGATTAAAGTTCATTTCAAGCCAACCTCTACAAGCAAGATTGCCTTGTATTTGTCGGTCCATAAATTGAACGATATCTTCTGAGCGAATTTCAGGATGGCTATACCACTCTTTGCTATTTGGATCCTGCCAAAGATTTTTATCTGATTTAATATCATTGTTTAATGCATACTTTGCTATGGCATGGGTCGACTCAAAAGCAGTTGCATCAAAAAACATCTCCGACCCAAAAGGAAACTCATGGTCATAGATGAAAAATTTTACTTTTTTCTCCCATTCTATTTTTATTTTATCAGCATCTGCTTTTCTATTTTCAGATACTAAGGCATCAATTAATTCAGGAATGACCTTTTCATTAAAATTTCCTTGAGTGTATGCCCATGAAGGAAATCCATTGAAATCCCATGGTTTTTTCATTTCAATTGATATTGGTACTTTGAAAAAAGCTACTGCAGTTCCAACAGCTCTGTTAAGATACTGACTAAAAGTTAAGTATTTACATTTTTCAGGATAATATTTGGCTATTTTATACATACGTAAATATGTAAGGATTAAATGAGGATAGTCAAACGATCTCCACATTCGATCTTGACCTAAACCTCCAGACCCAAAACCTATTTTATTATTCCTGTTAACATACCAATTTTCACCTCCATGAATGCCATAGGGATATGGTTCTTCCTCATTAGTTCGTTGATGCTTACCCCAAATGTAGTTTTTTAAATAATCTTCAATTACTTTTATCTCTTCATCTTTGGGGTAAATAGCATTCTTTCTAGTTAATAAAGGAGATTTAAAACAATCATCTCCCCCGCTAACCATATAGTCTTGAAGTCCATGAGTATCATCAGGATTTGGGCTGCTTTTTGTTTTCATGTCCCAAAGTCCTATCAGTCCATTATACCATTTATTCTTCTCATTGTAAAATTGATTTTTAACTATGAAATCTGATCGTTTTTTTATTAGTGTTTCTAAGGGTTCCGTTACAAAAAATTGCAAGTATGTCTTGTGTGCCTTTTCATCCTCAACTGTAACCATATTCTCACCTAATTTTTTAAAAAATATAGAATACATATGATTCGGACCTTCAACGTTATAATTTTTTAATATTGTATATTTAGGAAATTCCGGTTTTAGTGACAAGCTCTCTAACTTAGTTTTTAGTAAAATTTTACATTCAAGACCAACTGGTACTGTCATTCCTGGCATTACGCGAATATCAATTAGATTATTGGAATAAAGACATTTCCTTATTCGGTCATAATTTTCAGCCCACTTAAAAATAAATCCATATTTGCCGCAACCATCTTTTTCAATTACTCCACGTGGTGTTGGTAATCTCCATTCATTATTTTTGTTTTTATTACGTGCATGAAGATATATGGAAAATTTCCCTTCAAACCGGCCTGCGTCATTTGTATTCTCAACATCAAAACAATCGACTGAAGTACCAAGAAGAGGCATCATCAATAGCATCGGAGGGTCTCCTCCAGCTCTATTTAAAAATATGAATGAGCCATTTCCTGCTACAAATGAATGTCGAATAGCTCTTCTTAAATAAGTCTCTTGCCATGCTCTAGCATAAGCGGTGTTAAAACAAAGAGGTAATTCAAAATCTAAAATTGATAATTCTCCTCTGCTCAGATTATTGATACTTATATCCCATCTTAAGTAGTCATCTTTTAGTGTGAAATTTTGTTCAATTTTTAAGTCACTATTTTTTCTAGTGATAGAAATATTCTGGTTTTTTATCTCGCACTCTGCATCAGACTCAAAACTAAGAGTTTGTCTATTCTTTTCATATAGAAGATTGAATTCACCTAATTCATTAAAAATCTCATTATAATTAACATAATTATTATCATCTTGCAGTATGAAATCCATTTTATGAGTATCATCAGGATAAATAATGGAATTTAGGCCTTTAGAGTTGTATCCAAGGCTGAAGAAGTTATTTGCTAGTTTATTTGAATTTTTCAATATTGCCTCATTAACAATTAATTAATATAAATTTTTATTATAAAAAAGTTGATGACGCTTAAAAATAATTGCATCATCCTAGCTCCAACCCTAAATGAATAAAACTCAATGGGGGTACTGCTAAACTTACTCCATTAGTTATTAATTCAGTTTTCTGATGGTGTTTTATGTTGATCTCATTAGGGTTTGAGAATGTGTTCTCCATTTTTGGATCATTATGATGGACGATATCGCAATTTATTATTTTTGCAACTGATCGGTCTCCGATTTCAATTGTGATTTTTATTTGTTCTTCTACATTTCGACCTATTAGAAAAATATTTAAATGATTCTGGTTCAGAATTGCACTTGCATCAATGTAATCTACGTAACCATATGATTTACTTTCATAACCAGGACCATCAATTTCTAAATTGAGTGATATTCCTTTGCCATTAGATGATATTATTTTAAATGGGTAATATATCGACTGAAATAAAATATCATTTTCCCCTGTAATAATAGGTGCAATAACATTAACTAGTTGAGCGATATTAGCTATTTTTACTACATCAGCATTTCTGATAAAACTATTTAAAAAACCAGCTACCACTAGAGCATCTTCCATTGTATATCTTTCCTCGATCAGATGTGGAGCAAACTTTCCTTTACCATCGAGATTCCCTTCTTTGTACCAAACATTCCATTCATCAAAACATAAATATGCCCTTTTTTTAGTTCTCAGTTTTGCTTGCATAAACCTACATGCTGAATCTATAGTTTGTATTTGCTCATCGATTGCATTTGTTACTGCCAGAAAATCAGATGTGTTTCTGTTATGATTCCCAACATATTTGTGCAAGCTGATGTAATCTGCTAAATCCCCGACGTGCTCTAAAACTTCTAAATCCCAACCTGGATATGTTGGCAAATCTGTGCCCGATGATCCGCATAATACTGTTTCAATAGAGTTGTCTACATCCTTCATCATTTTGGCTGCCTGCTGTGCGCGAATAGCATATTCTCTCGCTGGTACATGTCCTATTTGCCAAGGACCATCCATCTCATTTCCCAAACACCATAAGTTTATTCCAAAGGGTTCCTCATTACCATTCATTTTTCGAATATCAGAAAATTTAGTGCCCTCTGGGCAATTAGTATATTCCAC
>Ga0114999_10004254_pt1 | contig 17453 bp, 10 predicted proteins | sample ArcticOcean_MG_C_3_FD_89820 | JGI IMG/M metagenome (GOLD analysis project Ga0114999, IMG submission 89820) | Marine microbial communities from western Arctic Ocean - ArcticOcean_MG_CB8_126 | ecosystem: Environmental > Aquatic > Marine > Oceanic | place: Arctic Ocean: Canada Basin | collected...
CATCTGGGTTCGGCTCTGCGACCCAGGGCGCGTAATTCAAACTGACCCCGCCACAATGCTGCGAAGGTTTGACCACACTGCCCTGGAGGTCGGCCCGCACATAGAGGAAACCAAAACCTTTGACCCCCATGAGCCATTTAAAAGTCGAACACGCCGCAAAGTCGATGCCCATCGCCCGCACATCAATGGGCACGGCCCCCGCTGCCTGAATGATATCGACATAAATATAGGCGCCGTGGGCATGCGCTATATCGCTAATTGCCTGCACATCGGCAAGGTAGCCGTTGACATTGGAGACCAGGGTAACGGAGACCAGCCGAGTATCGTCATCAATAGCTTTTGCCATATCGTCGAGGTCAATCTGCCAGTCGCGGTGTTTGACAATGCGCACCTCGAGCCCGTCTTCTTGCCGCATCTTGTAATTGTAGAGTGCCGGATTGTAGTGCAAATCGTTGGTCACCACATTGCCGCCAGAGAGATGTTCCCCCATACCGTTGAGCAAATTGCTCTCGGCCTCGACGGCGCTGCGCGCAAAAGCGATTTCCTCTGGCTCGGCATTGATGAGTTGAGCGAAGAGACGTTTTGCCTCGTCGCGCGGCGCCGCCCACGACGGCCACCACGGATCGCCTATGTCATGGGCCAACCAGTCGACATAGCGGTGCAGGGCTGCGGCCGAGTGGACGCTGAGAGGGTGCGACGAAGCATTGTCGAAATAGGCCACTGTTCTGGCCCGTGGAAAATCGGCGCGCACAACGTCAAAATTGGGTGCCACATCCGGCGGCGATGACGAGCGATGATTGACCATAAATAGACCTCCAATATTACCAAGCGGTGGCAGTATGTACCAGTCGATTAATCGAACAGCCCCTCGTCCTTCATGACCAGCAACGCCTCTTCCATTGCCCCCAGTGCTGTATCGATGTCTTCTCGGGTATGGGAAAAATTGATATAACAGACAGAATAAATGATCAGACCGCGCCGCAGGACTTCTCCGTTGAAACGCAGAAAGAGCTCGGCGTTGCGCCCAGCATCTGGATAATCGAAGCTCAAGAGCCCCAGAGGCGACACCCCTTTAAAACCAGCCGCTATATCTAGACGGGTACAAATCTCGGCAAACCCCTGGTGCAATTGTTGACCGCGCGTCCATATCTGTCCTATGACATCTTCGTTTTTATAGGTCTCCAGCACGGCCTGGGCCGCGGCCAATCCCAGCGTGTCTCCACCGTAGGTCGAAGAAATTACTACATCCTTAACCTGCTGCATCACTTCTTTGCGCCCCACAAAACAAGAGAGCGGCACACCATTGGAAATACCCTTGGCAAAAACGGCCAGATCGGGCAAGACACCAAAATATTCCTGGGCCCCACCTCGCTGCAGGCGAAAACCCGTGACGATTTCATCGAATATCAACAGCGCTCCGTGTTTTTCCGTCAAGGCGCGCAGAGCAGGCAAAAAGGTATGTCCCAGATCTATATCCGCATAGCTACAGGCCACACTCACCGCCGCAATCTGTCCGCCAGCCTCAGCAAAAGCTTGCTCATAAGGTTCTATACTGCCCCAGGGCAAACTCTGGTAAAATGCCTGTACGCCCTCTGGCACACCGACTCGCGACATAGTATTGACCCAGCCGTGGTAACCGCAGGTGAGCAGCAAATCTCGCTCGGTAAAAGCCCGCGCCAAGCGATGCGTTGCGGCCATGGCTTCCCCCCCGGTCTTGAGAAAACGCACGGCCTCGGCGCAGGGAATAATTTCGACCAGCGCCTCGGCGACCTCCACCTCCAGCGGGTGCGGATAGCTGAAAACCATGCCGCTGTCCAATTGTCGGCGCACCGCTTCGTCTACCGCCGCAAAACGATAACCCAGAATGATTGGTCCGAGCGCACAACGAAAATCGATGTACTCGTTGTCGTCCACATCCCAGACCCGGCACCCTTCTCCTCTCGCTATAAAGCAGGGCTCCACCTCGCGCAACGCTGTCCTAGGTGCTTTGGAGTGGGTCTGCGTCCCCATCGGAATCACTTCGAGGGCGCGCTCGTGCAATTCCCACGAGCGCGTCACGTCATGGGCCTTGATCTCTGTCATCTCTCATTCCTCTCCACTTGTAGTCCCACACCGTCAACTTGCAAAATACGACTTTCCGCCGCAATTCCCTTCTTCTGCCAAGCCAATTTCATCGCCTTCCCTACCGCATCCCCCTCATCCTCCACACATGCCAGCATAGTCGGCCCCGCACCACTGAGCGCCGCCCCTAAAGCGCCCGCATCCAGCGCCGCCCGCATGACCTCGTCCATGCCCGGCACCAACTTCGCCCTAGAAGGCTGGTGCAGACCATCCTCCATTGCCGTGCGCAGCAAGTCTAACCGCCCCGTCGCCAAAGCCGCCACCAACAACCCCACCCGCGCTTGATTGGCCACCGCTTGCGAAAAACTCACCTCCTGCGGCAATACCTTACGCGCTGCAGCCGTAGACAACTCAAAATCCAGAACAGCCACCACCACCCGCAAGCCAACCGGCAACTCCAAACGCGTATAAGCCAGGCCCGCCTCCCCCGCCGCCGTTACCGTAAAACCGCCGAGAACAGCGGGCACTATATTGTCTGGATGCCCCTCTGCCGCCACCCCCAATTCAATAATCTCCCCCCGATCCAACTCCTCCCCACTCAGCACCGCCCCCGCCGCCAACCCCGCCGCATACGCCGCCGCACTGCTGCCCAAACCGCGCGCCAAAGGAATCTCATTGCGCGACTGTAAATACAAACGCCCTGGCCTATACCTCGTTCGCGCAAAAACACACGCCATCCCCTGGTATATCCGATTGCTCTCATCCCGCGGCACAACTTCCGCCCCGTCACCAAAAGCCTCAATCTCCACCCCCTCCCCCTCCCCTTCTTCAACCCTCAACTCATGGTACAACCCCAATGCTACCCCCAAACAATCAAACCCCGGCCCCAAATTAGCACTCGTAGCCGGAACGCGCACACAACACTTCGTCATCATACCTCCATCGCAATCACTACTAATTCACGGAGATCATCCCATACGATCCTCTCAAGACCAGCGCGACAGGATCGTTTTCTGCCGCGTATAGAACATGACACCTTCCATGCCCTGCACGTGCAAATCGCCAAAAAATGAATGGTCCCACCCAGAAAACGAAAACAGCGCCATCGGCGCCGGAACCCCTAGATTGACCCCAACCATGCCACACGCCACCTGGCGCGAAAATTGGCGCGCCGCCCCCCCATCCTGCGTAAAAATAGTGGCCGCATTGCCAAAAGGCAGCTCGTTGAACCAGGTGATGGCCTGCTCCAGCGAAGAGGGATGCATCATCGATAATACCGGCCCAAAAAGTTCCTCGCCAAAAATATCGTGTCCTGTCGTCACCTGGTCCACCAACGTCGGCCCAACAAAAAAACCCTGTTCTGGCACCCCCTCGCGCCCATCTCGCACCACCGGCAAACCTTGGTTGGCAGCCTGCCCAATGCGATCGAAAATCCGCTGGCGCGCCAGATCGTCAATGACCGGCCCCATGCCGGCTGTTGGATTGGCTACCGTGTCGTCCATCTTCAAACCATCCATGGCCCCGACCACTTGTTCGCGTAGCGACTCACCGGCGCTGCCAATTCCCATCAACAGCGAGCCAGCCATGCAGCGCTGCCCGGCGCAACCAAAGGCCGAACTCAAAAGTGCTTGCATAGTAGGTTCAGGATCGGCGTCGGGCAGTACGAGCAACACATTCTTGGCACCGCCGGCTGCCTGCACCCGCTTGCGGTGTTGGCAGGCCTGCTTATAGACGTATTCGGCCACCTTTGACGAACCGACAAAGCTGACCGCCGTGATGCCCTCGTGCGTGCACAATGCCTCCACCACATCCCGTCCCCCGTGTACCACATTAAAGACGCCGTCGGGCAATCCGGCTTCCATAAAAAGCTCGGCCAGACGATTGACCGTCAGTGGCACCTTCTCACTCGGTTTCATAACAAAGGTATTGCCGCAGGCGATGGCTAGTGGATACATCCACATCGGCACCATGGCCGGAAAATTAAACGGCGTAATACCGGCACACACGCCGATGGGCTCGCGCGAAGTCATAGCGTCGACCCCATCGGCCAATTGCGGCAAATTTTCGCCCTTGGTCAATTGGCCGATGCCGCAGGCGAAATCTACTACTTCCAGGCCGCGGCGCATATCACCCCGAGCCTCTTCCAACGTCTTGCCGTTTTCTAGAGAAATGATCTTGCTCAACTCTTCAAAACGTTGGTCGAGCAAGTGCCGGTAGCGGAAGAGGATATCGGCGCGTTTGGTCGCCGGCGTAATCGACCAGGAGGCATAAGCCGCCTGCGCTGCCTGCACAGCGGCGTCGACCTCGCGGGCGCCACACATAGGTACCCGATTTATAACTTCACCCACAGAAGGATTGTAGACATTGCCCCACTCTTCTACAGTAGGACGCTGCCACTGCCCACCTACCAGAATAGGTACTGTTTCACTCGTCATCACAATTTACCTTTTCTTAGAATGCAATAAAGCGCAGAAAATAACGGCGAGGCAAGCCCCACGCAAGTCTATCACCTGCTTCCCCAAACCCACCTATTTTTAGCAAAGCATATGCCCACTTGACCCTTTAGACGAAAGCGGGAAATTCATAGGTCGGTTGGTGCACAAAACGCTTGAGACCGAGGTGTAACCGCGCTTGCGAAGCCGGTCCTAGATGCACTTGGAACCATTTGCTATTGACTTCAACTTGCTGGTCCTGGCCGGCCTCATTTTCGAGCCGAGCATCAGTAAATTCGTGTTCTCCAAAAGAACCCGCCTGGATCAGCACAGTGCGTCCCTCCACCGGATCCGTGTTCACCAGCGTCAAACTGGCCCCGTCTGCACTGACCCGATCGACCAGAGCGGCCACGTGTTCGGGCAAACCCGGCCGCTGTTGCTGCGGGTCAAAATAGCGCACGTGGGCCTGTAACAAACCGCCGTTGTACACCGCCGCCGGCGTGCCCATGGCCATCTGCACTAGAGCTTCGGGCACGACCGGATTGAGATTCTGAAAATGATAACATTCCCGTTCTTCTGGATCGCTGTCGTCGTTTTCCAACCGGTCCAAACTGCGGCACATACTGCTGTAGGTTGTCTCGATAGCCTGCTCCAGAAAATCGGGGTTTTCCCCTTGGGTATAGGCAAACCAGGCTTTGGGCGGACAGATGCCCGCCTTGCCCGCCCCCCAGTCCTCGGGCAACCCGGAAAAACCTTCAAGGGTCGGGAACACTTCGTCGAGTCGGGCCCGGTCCTCATCGCTCTGGGTTAGGTAATAGAGATGGATGTAATAGTACGGATCGGGTGCCCGGTAATCGAACCAACCCTGATCGCCGTGGCGCGCCGGCACCACAAACACCCCGTCCTCCTCGCGGCGCTGCTCCCAGAGTAAATCCAATTGCGAGCGGCACAGGTCCAGATGCGAAAAATCGCCCGTCATCAGCGCCGCGCAACTGCCGGCGACAAAAGCCGGCTCGACGATATTGCGCGCTCCATGGGGCCAGCGCCAGCCGTAATAACCGCCCCACCACTTGCCGTCCATCAACTCGCCAATCTCACCGCTGGGTCCAATATTATCGGGCATGATGCCGCCGTTGCGGTCGCGCCGCTCCACCCATGCCTGCAAATAATCGAGTACCCACTGCTTGTATTTTTCTTCGCCCGTGTAGAGATAAGCATTGGTGACCATACTGGTGGCGCTCAAGTTCAACGGCACATCGCCGCGTGTCATGCGTGCATTGATCTGCTCGAGCACCTTGCCAAACATCTCAGCATCGGTCCAGTCAACTTTAAAGTGCGGGTCGGAACTATCGGCGCCCTCAATATCCTCGTACGGCGCCAGATAATGGGCCAGGATGGGCCGGTGATAATCCCAATCCTTCTGGGTGGTAACAAAACGCGGCCCCTTGCTACCGTTGAGCGGCGAACGGATCATTTTGCGCTCCGCGTCCCAATTGGGCGCCAGCGGATCCTCACCCGTGTACATAGCGGCATAACGCAGCGCGCGAGTGCGATCGATATGGTGGTGCGGATCGGACATCGCCAGATAATAGATGTAAGTATAACTCTCGCTGTGATGAAACCAGTCAAACCCGGTAACAAACTCGCGCTCCACCGTGCCAAAATTCTCGTACTGCCAAGTGATGGCATCCCACTCCTTGCGCCCCAATTGGTTGATATGTTCCCCCCCGCCCAGAAGATAGAACAACGGAAAAGACAAAAAACTCTCATAACCATTGTCAGTACCATCCATACTAGTCCACTCACTGCGAAAAACCAAAGTCCCATCCTCCCTCGTACTATGTTCCACAAAAGGCAGAGCAGCCCGATCCATCAACGCCATCAACTCGCGCTGCCGCACCGCCCAAGTCGGCGGATTCCTCCTACTTTTAGCTTCCAACGTCACATAACTCATCCTAGTCTCCTTTGGCAAAATCAATGATAAACAACTTAGATATATCACCGTAGGCTGGGAGAGGTCCTTGCCAGCGGTGCTTTGTGGGGGCCGGGTAGGGGCAGCGGACGGTAGGGCTTCACAGCCGCAGGCTGTGAGGAGGGGCCGGGCTGGGCAACCGTCCGCGGGCATCACAAAGCGCCAGAGGCAAGGGCCTCTCCCAGCCGTCCCCGATTTACCACCAAACCCAGAGCGTAATATACACTTTTTCCCCGCCCCCAACTATCCACTTGACACCACATTCCGAACAATGTACCCTGTCTCCCCAAACCCGTTGCAAAAGTGAAAGGCCCTTCCATGCTTAGCGACCAAGAAAAATGGCAATTTGACCTCCACGGCTACCTCGTACTCAAACAAGTTGTTTCGCCCCAAGACGTCGACCACATGGTCCAATTATGCGACCAATGGCATGCCAAAGACGACAGCGAACTACCCGCCCCGCTCAGTTCTTACCGCGACCACATCTCCGAAGACTTGTACGAACTCAAGCAGATGGCTTCGTTCAGACACCGCAAAAAGGTAGTCGAGCGCTTATTGGAAAAGCTTTCGGCATAGGCCATCCCGCTTAGCAAAAAAGGAAAGAAAGAATGGGAGACAAACCGCGCAGCGCCGTCGGCAGCGTTCAGATTGCAACCGATGAATCTGCAGCGATAACTCCACAATCCCCTTTCTCCCCGCGAGTCTTTGTCGTAGGACTCCTGCTCTGCCTTGGCATCAGCGTCGGCGCGCCCTACTCCAACGTCTACCTCCAGGGTTCGCTGATGGCCATCGACTTCAGCACGGCGGCAGCGCTCTTTCTGATCTTCCTCTTTGTCCTGGTCAATATTGCCCTGCAAGCCCTGCATCCCCGCCTGGCCTTCCGCGCCAACGAAATGGCCGTGCTCTACAGTATGATGGTCACTGCCTGCGCCATCCCGACCATGGGTTTGATGGAGTATTTACTGCCGAGCCTGACAGCTTTGGGTTATTACACCACGCCGGAAAATGAATGGCAGCAACTCATTCAACCCTATGTTAAAGAATGGATGGTGGTCCAAGACCCGCTGGCCATCAAGTATTTCTACGAAGGACTACCGAGGGGCAGCGCCATTCCCTGGGGGGCGTGGGTGCAACCCCTGTGCGCCTGGAGCATCTTCATTCTGGCGCTCTACCTTACCATGATCTGTGCCGCGGTAATCATCCGCCGCCAGTGGATGGAACACGAACGCCTGATCTACCCACTGGTGCAGGTCCCCCTGGCAGTGATGCGGCAGGACGGACGAACAGTGCCGCCGCTGTTGCGCAATCCACTAATGTGGACCGCTTTTCTGGCGGCCGTGGCCGTGGGCAGTATGAAGGGTTTGCACCACTATTATCCAGCCGTGCCCGATATCGTCATGACGACCAGCATCCCAATCTTCCGCAACACGGTTTCCCTACCCATCATGCTCAGCTTCACCATGGTGGGGCTGTCCTACTTTGTCAACCTTGAAATCGTCTTGGGCCTGTGGGTCTTCGCCCTAATGGCCCTCTGTGAGCAAGGCATTTTCAGCGTTCTGGGCATCCAGAGTACCGAGATTGTCAGCGTCTACGGCACCCCCCAATCGCCCTACCTGGCGCACCAAGGCATTGGCGCCATGCTGGTCTACGTTATTCTAGGCCTGTGGACCGCTCGCCGCCATCTGGGCAACGTCTGGCGCTGCGCCTGGAATGGCGACAAGAGCGTCGACGACAGCAGCGAGATGATGTCCTATCGGGGCGCCGTCGGCGGTTTGGTAGGTGGTGTATTGGTCATGGGCATCTGGCTGTGGATGTCGGGTATTTCGCTGCTGGTGTTGGTAATCTTCCTCTTGATCGCCTTTGGCATCTTCTTTGGCCTGACGCGCATTGTCGCCGAAGGGGGCGTAGCGGCGGCACGCAGCCCGATGATCGCCTCTACCTTCGTGGTCTCGGGCGTGGGCACCCCCCTAGTAGGTCCGGAGGGCCTAGTGGCACTGGCTTACACCTATATCTGGCATGGGGACGTGCGCACCTTCATCATGGCCTCCTGTACCAATGGCCTCAAAGTACTCGAAGGGGTAAGACACCTGCGGCCCCTGTTCTGGACCCTGGTGCTGGCCATTGCGGTCACTCTGATCGGTTCGGCCGTGACCATTCTACATCTGTCCTATACCTATGGCGGAGTTAATCTGCACGGCTGGTTCTTTGGCGCCGGTCCCCAGGTCCCATTCCAGTTCATCACCCACAAATTGCAGAATCTGCCCCTGGTGCAATGGGACGGCTGGTTTTTCAAAGGCGTTGGCGGCGCTATCATGGCAATTCTGACTGCGCTGCGGCATCGTTTTCTCTGGTGGCCTTTCCATCCTCTCGGTTTTGCCATCTGCACGGTTTCGTACATAGTGGGGCGCATCTGGTTCAGCTTCTTCTTGACCTGGCTACTCAAACTCATCATCCTCAAATACGGCGGCCCCAATCTCTACAGAAAATTGGGGCCCTTCTTCATCGGCCTGGTCCTGGGCCAGACTTGCAACGCCGGCTTCTGGATCTTCATCGACTTCTTTAGCGGCATGACCGGCAACGGCATTGGCGCATTGTTCTGGTAACAAAAAGATTCGACCTGTTCAGACCTGGGTGAGAAAACTGCCCACGTGCCCAGTTATATAATCCACCAGCAGCCATCCACCAGCAGCAACTATTTCGCCCAGGATCAAACCGAGAAAAAACGGCCGCAAGTTCCGGTACAATTGCGGACCTCCATAGCGCAGAATAACTAACTTAATTAACCAGGCAAAAAAAGCGCTGCCGAGAATGTGTCCGGTCTTCCAATTGGCACTGATAGTATAACCCAACGGGTTGAGCGGCCACCACAAAAAGTGGTGCCGCGCCCACATCAAGGCAGCCATCACGGTCCCACCTATGGCCATGAACAGGTAGGCGTCTAGCCGCGGTCCGGGAAGCGCGGCGGCAATGCGCGGGGCCATATCCCTGGGACCAAAGGTGGGAGCCTGTCCTACAAAGAACAGCGGATTGAGATTAATCCCCCCGTATTTATAAGCCAAGAGCAAGGTCATATACGAAGAGCCCGCTATACTGACCAGCACCGCTATGGCGACAGCCCAGAACATACGGCGCCTAGACCCCCTGATTATTTCGCTCATCTTTAGGCCATTGGCTACTGACGACATCACAAACGAGCGAATTTCCGAATGCCAACCGTAGGAAAAGCCCAATGCAACCAGGCCGGGTATGCCTATGACCGAAGCCCCAGCCGTGGAGATAACAAAAGTCGAGGTCATGAGTGGAGGTCGCATGGCGGGAATTCCCCCTTCGGCCACCACCCGAGTCAGACCGAGAAACAGCACCATAGAACCGAAAAGAAATAAAAGTGCCCCAACAAACGGAATCCCGATCATCCACAACCCCACCGCCACCAAGACCAACGAAATCGCCAATCCAAAAACCGCTTGTCGATAGGATAACATCTCGCCGCTGTCGTCTACCTGCTCATCTCCGCGCAACGCCTTTCTGAATACATCTTTGAGATGACTGCGCCCCACCCATAACCCGATCAGCACAAAAACAATCATCGACCCCATACCCTGATGCGCCAAATAAGGTTCGATCGAATACAAGTCTATGCGCTGCGTGCTCTGCAAACCGATGGTATTGAAGATGCCGCGTTGGATGGTGGTGATAAGGTAGAACACCCAAATGGAAGCTGTAATATCCAGATTGACAAAGTAGAAGAATCCCAGCCACGGCGGACTGAACCAGAAATTGAGGCTTACCGAATCGCGAAACAAAGGTAGCGCAAAGGATCTGTCGATTTGCGGAAAGGAAGGAAAATAGGAATGCAGCCCGTCGATACTCAGCAGCATAAACGAAAAGGCGAAACCCAACCACATTATTTTATTGGTGAAAAACGACTTGCCAATAACCCCGTCTTCCCCCTTCTGTATCATCTCCATCGGCACTTGCACCAGCGGGTAAACCAGTTTCTCCCGGTCCATCCACTGCTTGCGCAGCACCACCATGATACAGATCATGGCAAAACTGAGGCTTAGAAAAAATCCGTACCAATAGCTCAGCGGTACGGCCCAGGCACTCCAAGGTATGGTGCCGCCCTCGGGAAGTCCTTCAAAAAAATAGCGCGCTACATTTTCGCCCCGCGGAATCATCCACTCGGGGATGTACTGGTTATAAAGTTCGTTCCAATTGTTTTCGGGGGTAGCGTAGTAGGTAGAACCCAGCAGGCAGGGAATCATGAACTGGGTAAAACCCATGCCGGGAATACAGCAGGCCACGACCAGCATGATGTAGATTGTGATTAGTTCGGATCGGTTTAACGCCAGCGTGCGACGCAAAAGGCCGGCTAGGGCGCCGACCAGCACTACAAAAAAGAAAAAGAAGAGTGCCGCCGGGGTGCTAAAATTGAGCGTCAGGTAAGAACCGAGGATTATATTGGTCGCATAGGCGTCCAGAAAATTGAGCAAGAACGCCAGCACCGCGCCAATCAGTATACCCCGTAGCGGAATACCTTCTAGGTCGCGCTCGATATCTACCCCGCACCGAAAGCGGCTTTGAGGTTATCTTCCCGAATCGTTATTGTCGCTTGATGTTTATCCCGCAACTCTTCCATGTACTGATTAAATGCCTCGCGGTTTTTCTCTCTCTTAGCGTGGGAACGGACGCGCCATTCAGCTTCGTCGAAAGTTTCTCGATTGCGTTCCCTAGACAGTACCCTAAATATGGAAAAGCCTTCTTCCACCTTGACCGGACCTGTAAGCTTGCCGATTTCGGCCTCCACTGCAATTTCTACAAAACCGCCGAATTGCAACTTTTCAAACGGGTGGAAATGGAATCTACCCTCTTCGTCGCGGACTTCCGTGGAGCGGAGAGAATAGGTTCTGGCCAATTCGCCCAGCGGCGTCCCGTTGTCGATCTTGTTCTTGAGTTGCAGGGCTTCTGCCTCCGTACTCACAAGTATCTCCTCGACCTCAAGGAGCTCGGGATTCATATACTTTTCCGGATGGTCCTCGTAGAACTGACGCACCTCTTCGTTAGTAAGGGTAACCCGGCGCTGCAACACTTTTGCTCTAAACTCTATTATTAGGATCTGCCGTCTCTGCTCGACGATCCATTTGGCTATGTCCTCTTCTTGATCTATTTTGGCGCGTTGGGCAGCTTCCATGATCATTATATTGGGAACGACGTGGCGATCGGCAAGGGAGATCACTTGTTCACTGTCCTCCAATTTGCTGAGGACATCGCCTTTGAGATAACTTACTGCATCGACCAAGTCCCCCGAAGTGATTTCCCCCTTATCGTACCTATAGAGGACGATACTGCGTTCGTCTTTAGCCGTAGCGCGGCGCAAGCTCTCAACAAAGGCGTTTATGCCTTGCCGCTCCAATTGGAGGCGGTATTCTTTCTTAAACCCTTCGATGAGAGCCGCCTTTGCAAGATCAAATTTTACTTTGTTGAATTTTTTCTGGATTTTCATCATCTGCGGCGGTCCGAGCACAACGGTCGTATCGTCGAATACTTTGAAAAGCGAATAGCGTTCGCCGATTTGTATCGGTTCCGACACTTCGCCCACTGCCAGGGAAAACAATTTATCCTGCAGCATCGGAATCATATGCTCTTTGGTGGTATAGCTGCCTATATCGCCGCCCTTAGATGCAGTTTTTCTGTTGATCGACCACTTGCGGGCAACTTGCCCAAAACTCTTGCCACTGCGGATCTCTGCCAGGGCGACCTCTGCCTGCTCCTTGCCTGGAAGCATGATGTCGCCCAATCTGATCGCCCTTGCAAGTTTTTCTTTTTTAATGTATTCCTCTAATTCGTTTTCTTTTATCTCTACTTTTATCTCTCTTAAGCCAAAAGTCGTGACCAGCTTTGTCTGTATGGCCCTATTTATTTTTTTGAGATAATCGATACTCTTGTCAACGTCGTCGTTGCGCGCCTCCAACAGTAGCAATTCTATGTCGACCATGGTCTGCAGATGCCTCTTGGCATCCTCTACTGTTACCTCCAATTGGCCCATGCTATTCTCGGGAAGATTATCGATAAATGCCCGCAATTGCTTTGCAGATATTGTCTCACTCCCCACTTGGGCTACCAGCGGATCTCCTTTTTTTTCTTGCGCACACCCCAAACACACGGCTATAAATACAACCGCGCCCCCACAAATCTTGCTTATTTTACCTAACATATGGGTGAATAATTCCGTTTCTGTCGCTTTGAGATCCTTATTTCTGCTATTTCTAATTATTGCAAACCAGCGTATACCGTAGCAAAGGCTACGCGACCCGTCTCAGTATCTCCATCGATGGATCTTCTGGTTAACCTAACACCCATCTGGGTCGTTAAACTGTACCCTAGATAGGCCGTAGTATTGGAGAATTGCGCCGCGCCTACAATTTCGGTAAAGTCGTCCAAAAGTCCTTCCTTAACGGCTTTTTCTGAATCTCTGAACTGTTGGAAAATGGTATATTCTACGCCAGTCTGGATCGAGGATTTATTGAGCACGGGCCAGCGCGTTAGCAAGAATAACAGAATCGTGTCTTCGCGGCGTTTGGGAGAAGCCTTGAGCGCCGGAGACTCTATCCTCAGCTCGTTCTTTATCCGCGGCTGGATATCAACGGTGCCGATCTTAAAAGTATAGTCTACCTTATTGACCAGGCCCAGAAAAATAAAGTCGTCCCGCAAATCCGGCTGTTTCTCCTTTTGATGCCACAGATCGTATTTTACTTTGCTGATGACGTTCAGATCCCTCACCCTTTTATAATCAAAACTTAAATAGGTCGAATTTATCCACGTGTCCTGGGCCGCCAGCGGATCGATAGTCGGCGTATTCCTGCGCTCCAACTCGCTCCATTGGCGCAGGTCGTTGGGCATGTCGTCCTGGGCCAACTTCAGACTTTCATAAATCTTTAGCGTGCCCAAACCTGGGATATCCTTGTCCAGCGTAAAGAGGAAATAATTGGTGGTATTTGTCCTATCGCCGGCAATGAGATCCTCATCGGTGCGGCCCGCAGTGATCCTGATTCCCGGAGTGATATTGGCGCCCACGTAGGCGTTATAGCCTCTGAGGTCTCTGCGGTAGGGGAAATCTGGCTCGTCGTCGTTTTCAAATCGATCCACCCAGATATTATTGTTCATATCCATGCCAAAGAGGTATTCCGGCCGATCGGTGGAATACCTCAGGAAAGGCTCTTCGTAGTCGGGCACCAAATTGGGCCGATCAAAGCTGTCGTTCTGGTTGAAATCGGATATGAAGTCCAAGTTCTCGTCGAGGCCGGGAAACACCTCTAGGTCAATGCTTTCAAAGATGCGCTGCCAATCGGGAAATCTGTCTTGATCGTCGTTGTCGTCGACAAGTTCGTAATAGAACCCCGTCAGGTCCTCGTAATCTATATTGGTCTCGCCGCGCGCCAGAATGGCACTGGTATTGTAATTGTGGTCCATACTGTAGGCCTCGCTAAAGAAAAAGAACGGATAGGCGATCTTGGATAAGTTCATCATCCACCCATCGCCCTGGTCGGAGGCCTTCAAGTGTTCGGTCTGCTGCCTATTGGGATATTTTCTGTAACTGACGCTGCGGTCGAATTCTCCGTAAAAATCAAAACCCATAAGATTGTTCGCTTCCAGCGTCACTCCGTATATTTCGGTAGCTGTCGGCAAGCCATAAGGGATTCTGAGTAGCTTTAAATTGGAACCGTCCTTGACATTGTCGTTGGACCGGCCCGCCAACAGAAACACATTATTCCTGGCCCTATTCGTCTGGCGGTCCGAAGACACCTCGATGCGGTAATCGTTGGCCACCACCAGTTCAAAGGTTACCTTTCTAATCTCCGAAGGGTCGGGCCCCGTATACGAAGCATCTGAAAAGTTGTAGACCAGGTCTATCTGTTCGGAACCACTGGCTTCCCAAAAACCCCGGCGCTGGAACCCTCCCTGAGGGGCGGGAATGAGCCCTACTTCGCTCGCCCTCACAACTTGCCTTTCGATCGTCGCTTCCGCTACCTCTTCCCCCTCTACCTCTTCAGCAAAGACTTCGATATCGGCTTCTATAATCATATCCCAGGCAAAGAGGGTGGCGCCGCCTTCATTGTCCTCGGGAGAATCGTCGGTGAGACGGACAAAAACCTGAGTTACATTGTCGGAATTCTGGCTCGAGGTGATAGATCCGCTCCTCGGGCTGCCCTCAAAGGCGTCTAGCAGTTGGAAAGAGTTGTGAGCGCTTACATAATTGGCACCCACCTTGACGAAGTCGCCAAGTTGGGCCGTTGCCCTGCCCCCCGTCAGGGTCGTCAGGCTCGTTCTCTCCTGGACGGTGGGAGAACGGGTGCTGGCACTCCCGGGAGAACTGATACGGGAGAGGATAGTGGTCAATTCGTATTTATCGGATTGGAAATCCACCTGAATTCCGTCAAACGCCGGCTTAGAGAAGGTCATCGGCGTCAAGGTCGATCTGATCTGGTCGCCGATGGTCACCGCCAGGTAGTTCTGTCCTTTTTGGTCGGAGGCGATCGTCAAATTGCTAAAAAAACTGGCGAATCTTTCCGTCTTAAATAAATTGCTCCCCCCCTGCGACGGCTGGGTCTGGGTCCAGTCGTAGACCAGCCACCCCCGGGTGACGAAGGAGCCGTAGATATCGTAGAAATAATCCCCTTCGCGGGAGGTGTCCACATAGCGGTCGTAGAGGTCGCGGGCGTAATTGGTGTACTCCCACTGTTTCCACCGGTACTCGTGGAAAAGTTCTTGCGGCACGTACCACTTTTTGACCGCCGGATCGAGGGCGCCAAACAAGACGCCGGGACCCGTTGGTTCAAAGGTGAGTTCCCCTCCCCGACGCATCCCTTTTATGCGTTGCGGATCGACATCTTGGGCCTCGGAAGGCGCATCAAATACCAGCACCGCCGAAAGTGTAAAACAAACTATAGCTGCGGCAACAATGCCGCGTACTTCAGCTCTGAAACCATGACCGATTGTCATAAGAATCCCGCCCTGTTATTCAGCTAAAGTGAATTGAACTCCCGGCAAAACATCCTGCTGGCGCCGTTGCGCCCCAGGATCGGTCCCATCATTCTGTCAGGAACACTCTGTCAATATACTAAAGATACAACTGCTGTCCGACTTTTCGTCCCGGCATCGGTATCTACCTCTACCCTCACTAAATAGATCCCGGGGACTACCCGGTCTCCACCGTTGTTTGTTCCATCCCAGGTCCGCTGGTATCTGCGGCTGGAATCCAGACCGGAATAAATATCTTTTACCAGTCTGCCGGAGAGATCGTATACCCTTACCAAAACCGGAGCTACATCTGTTAGGTTGATAAAGTCATAGGTTATCTGGAGTTCGTCGTTGACCGCGTCCCCGTTGGGAGTAAAAGGATTGGGGGCAATTTCCATAGAGTGAATTAAATCTTTGCCCACCAGAATAGTAACGGAAAGGTCATCGCCGGCTGTCAGCGGGCCGGGGACCACATCTCCCGCACCAATCGACTGCGGCAGTCGGTCGGGTCTCTGGCTGTCGGAGACCTTGCCGCTAAAGACCGTATTGTACTGCAAGGCTATATTGTCAAAAACCACTTGTAGGGTCTTGTTTCCGACAATCCGTTCAAAGCCGATCTCGACCCCGTCATCAACGTCCGTTTTTTCGAATGGGACCTCGACGCCGTCTATTTCCACGGAATGTACCGTGTCCACCGGTGCCAGGGTCTCTATTTTGAGCCGGTCAAAACCGTTGCTGTCGAACGCCCGCACTGCATAGGTGAACGTCGTGTTCTGTCCGATGAAAGCATTTTGCGGCGAAATCTCGCCCTGCAACGAGTCGGCGATGGCAGGAGAGACTTCAAAAATCAGCGAATCGGCGGTCGCCGCGGAGAGAATATCACTGCTTTCAAAGAGAAAGCGGAACTGAAAATAGCGGCGGGGGGCGGGCGAGACAATATCTGTGAGCACGCCCGCAGGCAGGGGAGGAGACCAGGGACTCCAGGCCAAGGAGTCGCTGGGATCTGCACTGGTGCCGCTGCGCGTCGATAAGACGACACTCGATTTGGTCGGTTCGCCGATGGCTCCAGCGGACCATGTTAGGCCACCAAAAACAGCGGCTTGTCCCTGATCGAATACCTTTGATGTGTACGAAGCCGCAGAGACAAATCCCTCGCCGAACACCTCAAACTCATCGATTTCCCATTCGCCCCTCACCAACTGTTTTAATTGTATAAAACGCACGAATTGCAGTGGGACATCCAAGTCTATTACCGGATCAACATTGCGTTCAAGCGTTTTGAAAAGCCTGAAATCGGGCGTCCCTGCCAGGGTTGTTTGCTCCTGGCTGCCGTCGTTTAAGAAGATCGAAAATCCCCCTATGGCAAATTCCTCAAAACCCGTTCGCGTGCCAAAGCGAATCCGGTTGATGCCAAAACGCTCGCCCATATCGATATTGATTATAATCCCGGTGGCATTGACGCCCTTGATCTCAAACGCATCGGTCGTATCACCGCTGATCATACTCTTCAAGCGCTTGTCAAGTTCGCTAGTAGATATTTCGAGCACAATTCTCGCATTGGGCGATGTTATAGATCCTCCACTTTCGAGTATCTTGAGTGCGAGATTGTCCGCGGAACCGGTCTGATCCGGCTGAATCTGGCCGGGATTGGCGGCAAAATCGATGACCGATATTTCGGAGAATTGTTGCTCCCAATCGAGCGTACCTGGCCCTCCTCCTATGACCACCTCCACGCCGTGGACCCCAATCGGTACCAGTCCTACCGAAACTAAAAACAGGACCGACAGCCACGTCTTTATAAAAAACTGCTGTCTATTCAACGGCCATGCCTCCCAGTTATACTATAATAACGCCTAGTATACTACGTGTATTAAACGGCTAACCAACGTATTTTCGGCCGCATCGGAATCAGTGTCGATATCAATTCTTAGAATATATATGCCGGGGGGCACCAACTCCCCGGCGTCATC
>Ga0114999_10004258_pt1 | contig 17432 bp, 6 predicted proteins | sample ArcticOcean_MG_C_3_FD_89820 | JGI IMG/M metagenome (GOLD analysis project Ga0114999, IMG submission 89820) | Marine microbial communities from western Arctic Ocean - ArcticOcean_MG_CB8_126 | ecosystem: Environmental > Aquatic > Marine > Oceanic | place: Arctic Ocean: Canada Basin | collected...
ACCAACAGTATATCTTTTTGTAGGAATAACTTCCATAGTAAACGATAAAATTCCTGACGTATTATCTACCCCATGTATAGGTTTTGGTGGTCCAATTATATCTTGTATACTGAAATCGTCAAATTCAGGATCGGGATTATAGAAAAAATAATCTGGTGCCCAACATCTACCAGATATATCAACATCATAAGCGTTTAATTTTTTATGAAATTCTGCGTGTGTTCCAACATCTAATCTTTCGGTGATATTTGTTCTTTCATTTTGAATATCTGCGACTGTTAATTTACAATCTCTTATATTTGTTAAATCATCAACTTTTCCTTGATATGGTTCAATAATTGTCTGTTCTTTTGTTCTAAAAAATAAATCTAATTCGCCAACACCTGATACATCTGTATTATATTTATAGTCTTTAATTCCGGACTGTGGTAAGGAAGATGGCCAAATTCCACCCGAATTTTCTACAAGAGTTTTCATCTTATGCGCGGACCATTTCAAATCCCATTCATCTGTGTCTGGATCAATTGAAACTAATTGTAAAATTGGGTTTGTTCCAGTAAAATCAGCATATATTTTACGATTATCACCCAAACCTGTTTTGGCCTTAACAGTAAACGCGTGTACAAATGTTCCATCTTCCAAATACATATAAATTTTATCAAATATATCTATAGATTCCCAGTCATGTTCTGTGTCTATAATACCATCATCACTCACTTCGTATCGCGAGTATAATGTTGCTCTATTTGATGACATATCAATTTTACCCAATACAAATGTATTTGAAGCATCCACCCATCCCATAAATGGATTTTCACCATTACTAGATTTACTATTAAAAACAATATTATCTTCAAAATATGCTACATCTGTTACATCTAATTGTTGTATGATACCATTTTTAATATTTGCTGTTTCAAATTTTCCTACTGGACATACCACATAATCTGTTTCAATTTTACCTACATTTAATATTGCTTGATCCATATACTCTAATTGAAACTTACCTTTATCACTATCAGTTAAACCCATAATAAAAGCATTTTTACTAAGATCATATCCCATTACAGGATTTGCGTTATTTTCAAAATCCTCACTTTCATGATTAAAATATATATAATCTTTGAAATAAGCGACATCTTTAACATTAATGCTATTTACATCAATGGATTTTGATATCATAGTATCATTATTAATATGTGTAATATTACCTAAGTTGGCTTTCAATTCGCCAACTCTTAATCTAACATCGCTCATATATTGAATTCTATCTGAATTCATTGTTTTTTCTACCAAACCATCAAACTTCCCTAATACAAATTCAACCGCATCACTATCCCATGTTAAAAACGCATTATCTATTTCATAATCACCATAATATGTAAAATTACTTGTATGTATATTATTAGTTAGAATGGAACCAGATGATATATCCTTTGCTACAATATCAACAACATATAAAATATCAGCATTAATAATTGAAACTTTTAATCGTGTCTCATTCATCATTCGCATATTCCATTCATCATATTCGGTATCAAATTTACCCATTACAAATGTTTTATCATCATTATCCCAACCTATAAACGCATGATCCATTTCAAAATCTCCAAAATACGCAAATTCATCTATTTTTATTTTACTTGTTCGTATTTCTACTGATGATACATCTCTTGCTACAATTTCATTAGCATCTACTAAATCTGCGTTTAATTCAGACACAAATAATTTACCATTGCTAGTTTCACCCATATCAAAATATCCTTCAATACTTTCGGTTTTACCCATAAAAAATCTATCATTTTCTTTATCCCATCCCATAAATGGATTAGTTTGATCTGGAATATAGTCAAAATACATAAAATCTTTATAAAATGCCGTATTTGAAATATTTATATTTGTAACATCAATATATTGCGATGTCATGTTATTATTACTAATTTCTACTACATTTATTAAAGTAGAATTTATTTCATCTACAGCTAACGCCGCTGGTTGTATATCAAATGATTTATTAGCTCTTGCTAATTCAAATGTATTATTGGAAATATCCCAACCAAAATAAGGACTATACTGATTAATATTATAATCAAAATACATAAAATCTTTATAAAATGCTGTATCTGTAATATTAATATCACCAACAGTTATTAAATTGGCTGACATATCATCTGTTGAAATATGATTCTTAACATATGCAGAATCTGTAATATTTAAAGTAGAACATTTTAATTCTGCTGGAATAAAATCTTCCACATTCAAATCTCCCTCCGCATTTGTTGTTGTTTGAGCCAATATAAACGACTGGTCAATTTCACTCCATCCCATAAAGGCATTGGGATCTTTTCTTTTTATCATAATACCAGCTCAATCATATGGAACAGCTAATTCACCTATATAATCATTTATAATAATAATATTATCTGATATATCAACATTTTTCGTATGAACAACTGTTCTTGTTCCTTTTACATGTAAATCTCCAAATATTGTTGCATTTTTTGCTACTCTAAACGAACCATCCACAAATGTTGTACTATTTTCCGAACCTATTGTTATTTCACTATTTTCTATATTTGTAAATATCTCTTTATTTTCTTCCACTTGACTTAATATCTTTCCTTCTATTCTAATATTATTACTTACATCTAAGGTACCTCTAACCGACATATCCGTCATTCCTATTATATCATTATAGGCCGTCAAACTCTGCACATCCGTATGTCCTTTAATTTCTACATAATTATCTAATAATGTATTTCTTTTAACATTCAAATAACCATCCAATACTGTTTCACTTTCTTGCGAACCAATTATTATTTTACTATCCGTAATATCTGTAAAAATTTCTTTATCGCTCTCAACATTACTTACTATATTACCCGTAATTACTAAATTACCAGTTAAATTTATATTTTCATCAACATTAACATTTTTTTCTGTATTAATATTTAATTTTGAAGAAATACCGCTACAATCCAACCATCTATCAATTCTTACATGGCAACCAAAATGTGCATCACTCGCTACATTTAATTTACCCTCTATCAAGACTTCCGGACCCACCCAATAATGTTCATCACGATCGTTCCCGGCTGGATTAATTTGTTTTGATCCTATTGTTATTTTTCTTTCGTAATCTAAATTTGCAAATATTGTTTTATCTGTTAAATGTCCCTGTGCATTTGGATAAGCTGCTATATTTCCCAATATATTTAAATTTCCATCTATATTTGCGTCATCATCTACAAATAAGTTTCTATTACAATGTAAATCATCCCATATAGATATTGTTTGTAATTGTGTGTGTCCTCCTATATATATATTTCTTTTCAAATATACATCTTTTTCTACATCTAGATAACCATTTATTAATGTTTTACTACTATATTTATCTCCCATAATCTCCTCAAAGTCAGGGAACGGACCGAAAGTTATTCCATCTTCAAAACTACCTATTGTTATCAAATTATTAATTGAATCACCATCATCAACACCTCCAACCACCAACTCCCCAACCATATCGGTATATATTCCTTTATCTGACGGAAACAGGGACAATATATCCCCCCCAATACTTATATTTTGACTTAAATCTATATCCCCAAATATTTGAATATCTTTTTCACATTCTATATGTCCCTTTGTAGTAATATTTCCATTATCATTATTTATAATTACTTTATCATTAATATTAAATTCATTTTCCGTTATTGTTAATACATTTTGATCTGCTGTATAGAATTTAAATGTATCCTCATCACTTCCTAATGATGTTTCTGTTGTTATATAAGTATCTTGATCATTATCTTGAACGCCAACCAATGATAACCATTCGGTTCCTTCAGAAAACCCTTCAAATATTTTTTTCGTTTTATTATATCTTATCGCACCTTCCTCACTATATATTCTCTCAGTTAATGTACCGCTAGGCAGCACCAAACAATTTGTTCCGCCTATTTTAACTTTACTTTCCAATGAACCAATAGTTATTGTACTTAAACTTATATCTTGAAATATTCCTTTATTTTCTTCAATAATTCCATAAATATCACCACCTATGGTGGCGTCGCCTGTAAAAGTTAAATCTCCTGTATCATTTTGAAACATAAAATTTGTTAATTCATTTTGACCATATATTTGAAATTTATTTTCATCCAATGTCAATGTTTTTTTATCATTTGTATAAAATGTAAATGTATCTTCATCGCTCCCCAATGATGTTTCTGTTGTTATATATGTATCTTGATCATTATCTTGAACTCCTACTAATGATTCCCATTCGTATCCTGAATAAAATCCCTTACCTTCAAATATTTTTTTTGTTATATTATATCTTAAACTACCTGTAGCTGGTGCGCTAGGTCTTTCATTACTCTTACCAACCGGCAATTTTATAGAATTTGATCCCCCAAAACATACATTAGCTTCTTTCCTACCTATATGTATTTTACTTTGACTAATATCAGCATATAATTGTTTATCTTCTTCTTTATCAGATACTAAATTTATTGCCTGTAATAGACCTACAATTACTCTACCTTGTTGTCCGCCAATTGTTATATCTTGATCTGGATGATCAATAAATAAACCTTTTGGTCCATGTCCCGCACTATTCAAATTTCTATGGATATGTAAATCACCATTATCATTAAATTCTATCAAATTACCTTCTCTAGACTTTGATCCAAAAGCAAATGATACCCCATCTCTACATGTTGCTCCATAACCTAATGCTATGGAATTACTCATATCTATTATTGTACATTTCTCACCAAATGCTACATTATTTGAACCATCTATTATCATATTATCATGTCCAGCGACAATTGAATTTGTAACTCCTCTTATACTATTATTACTTCCCGATGTTAATATATTATCGCAATTAGAAATATCATTCATTGTACCTAATAAAAACGAATCATTCACATCATTTGTTAGATTTCTTCTACCAAATACACTTGTACCATTTTTATCTATAGTAAATATATTTCCATCTCTCTCTTTTGTTCCTACAGCAAATCTCGTCTCGCCCACACATTTTGCCTTATATCCCAATGCTACCGCATTATCTACACCACTTATGTCAATTTCTTGACCTAATGCTATATAATATTTGCCATCTCGTATATTATGATGCGAACCTGCAATAAATGAATTTTCTACATTTATTATTTCATTAGATATACCTGTTACTGTTGTTGCATATATATGTTGAGTATAATTATCATCCCCTATTACTAATGAACATGACATATCTGTTATATCATTGCCCTTCCCTATTATTTCAGAATCTATTGCTTTATGTAATTCATTTGATGTTCCTGTTACATAGGTTTTAAAACTATCTAATATATCATTTTTATACCCATTCACATCCATTATATTTGAAGTTGTTAATATATTATCCGCACCTTTAATTGTACATAATGATGCATCTGTTACTACATTTTCCATACCTAATATATTTGTTATTGTATTATTTGTTGTTACATTTCCTATACCTAAAATATTTGTAATATTATCATTATCTAAAATATTTAAGTTACCTAATACTCCAATAGTATCTACATTTTTTACATTATTTTCACTTCCTCCTATAATTGAATGTGTTGAATTATTTATTACATGACTATCACCCGATACTATTGAATTATATAATTGTAATGCATTAGTATTATTTCCTACAATATTATTAAAATTACTTTTTAAAATAGTTAAGTTATTACCATTAATAAAATTATTATTAGATTCTCTTATTACACTAGATTTTCCGTATATTAAACTAGCTTGCACATCTGATATGTTTAATTCATCACCATTTGTTATTGTATATACATTTCTTTCTAATATATTCGTTTCTCCTATTGCTATATTATAAGATAAGTCAGTTGCTGTATTTTCATGTCCTAGTATTATACTTATATCATTTTTTGCTCCAGTATTATTTGAACCCTGCACATATGTTATATAATTATCTATTAATTCATTGTTTTTTCCTAAGATATTAGAATATGTATTAAAATTAGTTATATTATTTTGCCCAAATATAGATGTATTATAATCGGATGTAGATTTATTGGTATATCCTTGTATTAAACCAAAATATCCATCATCAACAGTATTTTCTTTACCATTAATTTGTGTTAATTTTGTATCATTTAATATATCATTCATATTTCCAAATATTTGAACTCCTGATATATCTCCTGTTATATTTGATGATCCAGATACTAACAAATTATTTGATCTATTTATATTATGTCCATAACCAAATATACCTGAATTATTTACCAAATTGACAGTAATTTTTTCACCAACAATTAATGAATTTTCTGTTGTTTTTACATCAACGTGTCTTCCACCAATTAAAGTGCCTTTATTATAATTTGATTTTTGTTGCCGACCATAAACAAATGAATTTTCTGAATTTATTACTTCACTTGATACACCAAATACAACATCACCCCACTTACTATCTGTATACATACTCTCTACCGCATATCCAAATGTCGCGTTATTTCTCCAACATTCACTATTAGCCCCTCCCATAAATGTGGATTCACTATGATTATTTACAATATATCTTCCAGCTGCTATACTAGCTCTACTTTCTCGCATATAATTATATTCTCCAAATGCGTAACAACTTTGTGTATCTAATATTTCATTTATATAGCCAAATATAGTTGAATAAAAATTACCAGATCTTACAATATTACCGCGACCTAAGCAAGATGAATATGTTGATCCGGGAAACAAATTATTAATACCCGCATCTACAGCACCAACTTTCATATTTGCTAGCGCGTCCCCTTGACCTAATTTTAAATTACCAGTAATAGCAACATCGCCACTTGACGCATCTAACATGATTGATTCTAAACCAGTATCCCAATTATATAATGTAAATGCATTTGCGGCAAATGTATAAGGCACACATTTTTTATTGTGAGATATATCATACATATGAAATTTAATTTGATCGGTATCTGTGCCGCTTCTATTCTCAACTGTAATTTTTGTGTCACCATCAACATCTTCCACTGACGATAATGATATCCAATGTCTTCCATTAAATCCTTCAAATCTTTCTAATTCTCTATTATATCTTACGGTTCCGTCCATATTTTCTTGATGTGTATCATTTTGGTCATTTACAAATGGTCTATCGGCTGTTGTACCACAAGGGACTTTAATACCATCTACAGCTGATATATCTACTGCTACTAACGCATCATGCTCATTTCCTAATCCTATTTTTCCATCTTCTAATATTTTCACTCTAGTTAAAGAATTTGTTCTTATATGATAGTTTTCATTTTCTTCGTAAGTTCCTGCTATTATATCGCCAGTTAAACTGGTTAAATCATAACCAGTAGATAATGGTCTCCATTCCATACCTGCACCAAAACCTTCATAAATTTCATTTGTTGTATTATATCTTATATAACCTTGCTCAAAGGCAGTCGTCGCGGTAGGTCTTTCTAATGTTGTCCCTGTTGGTATATGAATTGCGTTTGTTCCACCCACATGTAAAGATACTTTTTGATTAAATGGTTGGCTTCCATTATATCTTTCATGAATACCTACATTACCATCACTATCTATTCTTAATTGTTCTGTTCCGGCTGTAACAAATCTCAATTCATCATTATCTTCATTTGCTTTATTTTCTGCAGTGATATAAGTATCTCTATCAACATCCATAACTCCTTGCATTGAAACCCAACCTTGATGAATTACATCATTATAGTTATAACCTTCAAATGTTTTAGTTGTCGTATTAAATCTAATACTACCCACCTCATCTTGAACTCGTTTATCTGTCGCACCCGCTGGTATTACCAAAGAATTAGTTCCTCCTATTTTTGTTCTTGTTCCTCCTGCTCCTATTTCTATTGTACAATAGGAATTATCTATTTCTGTAAAAATAGTTTTATTTTCTTGTGTGTCACTATGTATGTTTCCCGACATTAAAATACTATTTAATCTTAAATCACTATATTGATTAATATTCGCATCTGATATATCTTTCCCTCCATCATAATCAGTTTCTCCCAATAAAAATGTATTTTGTATTTGGTCCCAACCCATAAATACATTTGGTTCTTTTCTTTGAACTAATATACCACTTGTAAAATGAGCATTTAAATCTTCACCTATTCCTTTATTTAATAAAATTATATTATCTGATATATCCAAATTTCTTGAATGAATATAAGTTGTCAAACCTTTTACTGTTAAATTATTTCCTATTACAAGATCATTTGTAACATTTAAATCATTACCTATTATAACTGAACTAGAATGACCACCAATTGTTATTGAACTTTGGGATATATCTGTGAATATTCTTTTATCTTCTTCATAATCTCCAAATATATGTCTTCCTACGTGCATATCACCATATTTATTTATAGTTAATATATTTTCTTGCATAAAAGCACTTCCTAACGCAAATACATCATCTCCATCTAATAAAGCGTGACTACCCAAAGCAATACCATCTTGAACCCCTAATAAAGTACAATTTGTTCCTAATAAAAAACTATTACTCACACTTTGCATTGTATTTCCCCTACCTACAATTAAACCTTCTGTTACATCTTCCATCGTATTATCTTTACCGCAAATTATATTATTTAAACCTACATTCACAACATTATTCTCTCCATTTATGATTGAATGATTAACATCGGTTATTGTATTATTTTTACCAAATAAAGCTAGATAATTACTTTTTTTAACAGTATGGTTCTGACCACCTATAAGAGAATCCGTCGTATTTTCTTGAATATTATTATTTTTACCAAATGTTACAATCCTATCACTATTTTTTATAATATTATCAACACCCGTCATTAAACCTTCATTAACATTATTCAATTCATTATTTTTTCCAAAATTCATATTATTCGCGCCACCTATTGTTTTATTTAATTCTCCAGATACAAATGAAGCAGAAGATGATGTTAATTCGTTTTGATGTCCATATATTGCATTATAATTTCCATCTAATTTATTACCTGCTCCTCCCATAAATGAATAATTCGCATTTGTTAATTCATTTGATATGCCATATACTGCATTTAATTCGCCTATATTTATTTTATTATTTTCGCCGGCTATAGTTGAACCTCTAGAAAAATTTAAATTATTATTTTTACCAAATACTGTAGAATTTGGTGATTCTTCTATTATATTATTTTCACCTGAAATAACTACATTTTTTGATTTATTTATTGTGCTATTTTTACCACCCATTAATGAATCATTGCTATTTGTTAATGTATTATCGTGACCAAATGTCATTACGCCATCACTATTTGATATTTTATTACCAAATCCAGTCATTATTGATTCTTTCACAATATTCATTTCATTATTTTTACCAAATATAGCATTATAATCACCAGATACAATCTTATTGTTTTCTCCAAAAAATAAAGATACATTAGCTGTTAACACTTTATTATTTTTTCCAAATACTAAATTATTATTAGCATTATATAAATCATTATTATAACCACCCAATAATGAATTTATACTATTACCACTTACATCATTATTTTGACCGGTTACAAACATATTATCAGAAACTTTTAAATTATTATTAGTTCCTATAATCATAGAATTCGTCACATTTTCAAAAGCATTTAATTCACCAAAACCAGCACTACCGGTTGTATTTGCTATCATTGAATTTTGTTTTCCAGTAATTAAATTATTACTACTATTATTTATTTCATTTGCCGTTCCAGTAATTAAATTATTTGAACCATCAGTAAAATTATTATAATCACCGCCTATAATTGTATTATCTCCACGCACAATATCATTTCCTTTTCCCATAAAAATATTATTATTAGAACTCATAGATGTATTATTAATGCCTATTGAGATGGTATTTTTTGAATTTGTTATTGAATTAACCGTTCCAAATGAAGCATTATTACTCCCCCCTTTATCTGTATTACCATCACCACCTAATAAACTATTTATAGTTAAATTATTTGCGATATTATTTTGTCCATATGTAAATATTCTATTAGAACCTGTAATAGTATTAGAATTCCCTGTAATTATGGATTCATTTACCGAATTTAAATCATTTTCTATACCAAAAACAGCATTATGTTCTCCTATTGTTATTTTATTTAATTCGCCAGATACGATAGATTTATTTGTTTGAGTTAATTCATTTGCTAGACCTGTTAATAAGTTATAATTGGAATTTAATAATTTATGACTTTTTCCACTGGTAATATTTGATATTGCGGTATTAACTACATTATCTTCTCCAAATAAAGCGTTTGTTTCCCCCAATTGTATCTCATTATTGGTTCCAGTTATTATACATCTATCAGTATTATTTACAATATTATTATCTCCGAATACACTAATATATTTTCCAGTATCTATATTATTATTATATCCACCAATAATGCTTTCTTCACTATTTTGAACTATATTATCTTTACCAAATGTTAATGAATTATTAGTACTTTGTATTGTATTATAATATCCATTTGTAATATTTTGAAATGAATTAGTTAATTCATTTTTATAACCAGAAGTTTGATTATTATTACTTAATACTAATCTATTTCTTTCACCGGCGGTAGTATTACTTTTTGAATCGTCTATATAATTCATTAAACCGTTTGTTATATTAAACCGACCCTTTGTTTCACTATTAAAATGTCCACCCATTAAAGTGTTTCCTGATTGTATATTTACTACATTTGATTCTCCAAACATTAATACTCCACTTGCATCATCTAATACATTACTTTTACCAGATATTAATGAATTGGTTGAATTCGTGGTATAATTACTATTTCCAAATATAGCACTATCTATCATATCATTCATTGTATTATCAGTACCATTTATAAATGATGCTACAGTAGCTTTTATTGTATTACTTATTCCAGAAGCTACACTAGCGTTTGTATTCATTTCTATTTTATTACTCTCGCCACTAATAATTGAATTATCACTATCTTTTATGCTATTTGTAGAACCCTGAATAGAAACAGATTTTGAATTATTTCCTTTATTTGAATTACCAGTAATTAAAGAATCTAATACATTTTGACTTATATCGTTCCATGAACCTGCGCCTATTATATTTTGTGTAATATTTATATTATTATTGTATCCAGATAATAATGAGTGTTTACTACTATATATTTTATTTTCTTTACCGTAAATACTACTACTACTACTATCATATATACGATTATTTTCACCAGTAATAAATGAATCGTTTGCTCTAGTTAAATCATTTTTATAACCTGTAGCTATACCATTTACTGATATTGACATCGTATTTTCTTTACCTAATGCGTATGAATTTTTGGAATTTGAAATTATATTAGAATCACCACTAATAATTGAATTATCGCTATTAGTTTTTATTTCATTATTTATTCCACTCAAAAATGCTCTATTACTATCACTTGAATTATTATCTTTTCCATTTACTAATGATTCGTGAGTTCTTAATAATGTATTATTTTTACCAAATACTGTATTACAACTACCATCTTCTAATACATGTCCTGTTCCTACATACATAGATAATTCTTGATTACTTACAGTTTGATTAGAACCAAATGACATATTATTTTTAACATTTGTTACTGTATTATCAGTTCCTCCAACTAAAGAATTTATACTATTACCAGTAACTGTATTATTATCACCAAATATTAACATACCACTAGCTTGGGTCCCAGTTAAAATATTATTAGTTCCTGAAATATATGAATTTTTGTTACCTGTTATAGTATTATTAAATCCAACTAATATGTTATTACTACAATCAGTTAAGGTATTGCTATCGCCAGCAATGATTACATTACTAACATCATTTAAAGTATTGGAAGTACCAAAAGTGGCAGACGCGGTAGATTTTATTGCTGTATTAATATTACCACCCATTAATACATGATTACTATTACCACTAACATTATTATTTTCACCATATGTAATTGTCCCTAATGTATCTTCAACTGTATTATTTTTACCAGTAATTAATGATAATTTTGAATTTTTTAATGTATTTTTCTTACCCATGACAGTATTATTTTCACCACCATCTAAAATATTACCTTCTCCCATAAACAATGACATTTTCATATTTTTAATATCATGATTTTTACCAAATGAAAAATTATCTTCAACATTATGAGCTTTATTATTCGTGCCGCCAATTAAAGAATTTTTTGTAATGCCGGTAATATCATTATTGTTACCATAAATCATTAATCCACTAGAATGAGTTCCAGTAATTTTATTATTTAATCCAGATATAAATGAATCACTATTACCATTTATAGTATTATTGGTGCCTGTTATAAAATTATTACTACAATCAATCATAGTATTAGATACTCCAGCAATAATTACATTACTGACATCATTTAAAGAATTGGATGTTCCAAAAGCGGCGGATGCACTAGATAGAAATGCTTTATTATAATGTCCGCCCATTAATACATCATTACTATTTCCACTAAGATCGTTATATTGTCCAAAAGTAATAGCACCAATAGTATCTTGAACAATATTTTTTCTACCAGTAATTAATGCTTGTTTTGTGCGATACATACTATTTTCTAAGCCCATAACAGTATTATGAGAACCATCTACTAATGTATGTCCTTCACCCAAATATAATGATAAATCCATATTAGTTATGTTATGATTTTTACCGAATGAGATATTATCTCTAACATTTGATACAGTATTATTTGTACCACCAATTAAGGAGTTAATACTTTTACCTGTAATTGTATTATCACTGCCGAGTATTAATAAACAACTGGCTTCATTAGTAGTTAAGTTATTATTAATACCAGTAACAAATGAATTGCTATTGCCTTCAACTATATTATCTTTACCAATCAAAATATTATTGCTACAATCTTTTAAGGTATTACTATCGCCAGAAATGATAGAATTATCAGCATTATTAATAATATTTTTATATCCAAATAATGCGTCTCTTTTACCAGTAATTTGTTGATTTTCTTCTCCAAAGAATAGAGACAGATAGCCAGTATCGGTGGTATTATTATAACCAAATGTAAGATTTCCGGTAGCATTTGTGACAGTATTATTATAACCACCTATAAAAGAATGTTTGCTATTTAGTGATACATTATTATTTTCACCAAAAGAGAATAAAAATTGTGAATCTTCAATGATATTATTTTTACCTATTAATAAACTATCAGTAGTATTTGTAATTATATTAGAATCCCCGGATAATATGGAATTATTATTGTTAGTAGATTCATTACTAAGACCAGAAATAATGATATTATTTGAATCATTAATAATATTACTATCGCCAGTAATGAAAGAATTACTAGCATCACTGACTGTATTGGAAGTTCCAAATATACTACTTTCAGTAGAATTGTACTAATTGTTATTATATTCACCTAATATTGAGTTATTACTATGTTTATTATAATTATTAGAATTACCAGTAATGGTATTATTTTGTCCAAATAATAATAATCTGCCGCTATTTAAGGCGCTATTATTTCTACCAGTAATGAAGGAATCTAATAAGCCAATTCCGGTATTTTTAGTGCCGAAAATAGAGTTGGAAGAACCGCCAGATAAGGTGTTTTCTTCGCCAAAAGCAACACTTTTAACATCAGATTGAATATTATGTTTTACGCCATAAATAAAAGTATAACTGGGGTCAATAACAGTATGTTCTTTACCAAAAACAATAATATTGTGGGCTTTTTCAATATAATGATTTTCTCCACCAATTAAACTATTAGTTATTTGCCCACTTAAATCAAAATTTTCACCTAATACGAAAATATTATTACTATAACCAGTAGAGGGATTTTTTAAACTATTATTGCTACCGGCGATGATGGAATTACTGACAGAATCAATAGTATTGTTAGTACCAAATGTGGTGCTATTGAAGCAATTTTCAATTTTATTGTTATAACCGCCGAGAATGACATTAGAAGCACTATTAATTTCGTTATTAGAACCTATTAATCCAGAGTTTAAACTATTGAAAGATTTATTTTGACTACCACCAATTAAAGTGTCTAATGAGTTACCACTGACTTCATTTTGGTAACCAAAACTCATTAATCCACTAACATTTTCAAATTTACTTTCTCTCCCAGTTATTAATGAATCATGAACTTGTGCAATTAAATTATTAGAAATACCAAAAACAACAGTATGATTAGAGCTGTTATCAATTGTATGGTCTTTACCAAAAACAGCTGAAGCTTCAGTTCTTAATATTTTGTTATTTTTACCAGTTAAAACATTATAAAGTCCAGATTCAGTAACATTTTCTGTGCCATGAATGAAACTAACTTTGGAGAACATATAATTATTAATTCCAAAACAGATAGATTGGTCTGCTTTTAAATTTTCGGTTCCATCAATAGGTCCGGCGACATTATTATGTCCCATAATGATAGCACCAGAAGTATCAAATATTTTATTTTCAGTTCCAAAAGCAAATGAGTGTCTAGAATTGGAAGAATTACTAATAGTGTTTCCTTTCCCAATTACATAACATTTTTCACTAAAAAATATTTTGTTATCATTACCAATAGCAAAACTGTTGTTAGCACTTATATTAATATTCCTACCCCAGCCCCAACTTTCTTCTCCGGTGACATTAACGGAACGACCAATAGCTACAGAGTTTTTAGCGGCGACAGTTTCGCCAGCTAATCCGATTTTTAATAATGGTTTATCATAAGTATTGATGTCTAATAAAGCTTCTGTTAAATATGTGTTAATACCAATATTATGTTGAACAACTAATACACCATCGGCGGAAATATCACTAATAACGGTTCCAGAATACATTGGAGCTTTTAAAAAGGCTTGATCGCCTATTCCAACAACCCCTTCAACTTGAAATTGTTGATGAAACATATCAGGATCATACAGATTTTTAAGTACGCCTACTTTAATTGCATTACCTAGATAAACAGTATGAACATCGCCGCTAGGTCTTTGAGCAGTATCAGATCCCCAATCGCCAGATTTACCAATATCAGATGTAGTTTTAACAGTTAAATCATTACCTTCTTCGTTAGTAAAAATTAAAGATTTACCAGTATAACGTATAGAACCTCCAGGTCTATATCCAGTAGCATATTGGTGTTTTCCCAAAATAACAAAATCAGTAGTTCTGATACTTCCAGAAACATCTAAAGCTGCTACATTGTATGATTCTAATGCCCTAGTTTCATTTGGATTATGTGCGATTAATACTTTCCCATCATCTCTAATTAACATTTTAACATTATGATTATCTTCTCTATCAATTGTATTTTCACTTTCAAAATCATTATTGACTACAAATTTTATACCAGAAAAATTTCGTACACCTGTTGTGGCATCATCATCTTTATATTTTTCATAAAATCCTATTCCCGTGGCTGCAGTGCCATCAGGATTTTCGCATAATGCAATATTAGCATTATTAGCATAATCAGGTCTTCCATATTTTGCTGTTTGACCTAATGATAATCTACTGTGGGGTTCATTTGTTCCTAGACCTATTCTTGCTGTAGCACCATCATTGTTGTGATATATTTCAAGGTCAGACCCTTTTTGCCAGAAATTAGAATTTTTGAATAATACAGTAGATGCCTTTATATTTCTCCCAGTTTTATGACCACCCTGATTTTTCCAAGACATTTATATAATTAAATATTATTTTAATCTTCTTTTTTCTTAATTTCTTTATTTTTAATCATATATGCATTAATTAAAAATAAAATAAATCATGTTCTAGATAAAATATTAATTTACTAAATATTAATTTATTTACATTATGTAAATGACGTATATCGTTGAACTCTCCCTCTGCCCCGTACATTTTAAAAATCTAACAAAGGTAAAAGATATTATTACCAATAATGCAATAAAAAAAAATTGTGATTTTTATTATGAAGATTCTGAATATATTGACAGAAAAGGTAAATATGAATGTTTAGTATTATTGAATTATACATTTTTAAATGAAATAAATACTTTATCTTTTATAAGGTTTATCAAAGAAGAATATAGGAAGAAGGTGACTATTGAACATGTTTCATATGAGGGAAATGAACATTTAATTATTTATGCTAGTAGAAAATATCTATTATCTGCTGGTAAATATAATTTAAAAAAATATAAAAATAATAAAAAATTAGACTTATTGAAACAATATGCTCCTTTATTAACAACTGTTTTATAATAAATAAAAATATCCTAAAATATATTTTTATTTAAAACCATGATTTATTTTTTCTTCTTTTCCTTTTAGTTTTTCTTAAAGTCTTTTTCCTTCTTTTCTTTGTTTTCTTCTTCTTTTTTGGTAGTAATTTTTCTAAGTTTTCAATTAATGATTTCTTATTAGGATGTTGTCCCAATAACTTCTTAACATCATTTTTATTTAATTCGGCATATCTTACTATATTATCATCCCTTGCTATAACTTTGGCTTTTCTTCCATCACTAGCTATTATGGTATCTTTTGATACTTTTTCTTTTCCATTTTCATATATTCTGGATGAATTTTCCCCATATAATGAATATTTTGATGGCATTATTATATTTTATTGATATTTTTTTAATTATATTTATTATAAATGGACGTTCCTATTGATTCTTTAGCAACACCTAAAATTAGCTCAACTATTCCTAAATTTATTACCATTAAAGATAATATGAAAAAAAGAAAAAAAGAAAAATATTTAGATCAAATATTAAAAAATAAAAAATTTTTAAAAGATTATTTTAATTAAATTATCATATTATATTTATAAATAGAATATGATGACAAAAAACCTCAAAAAAAGCACTAAAAAAAAAGCACCCCAAAAAAATAAAACTTTAAAAAAATATAAAGTTTGGTCCAATATTCATAATAAATATCTTACTTTTACCAAAACAAATAAGAAAATTGATATTAAAAAAGATAAACAAAAGATAGTAAGTAAAATGAGTTATAATTCAGAGTTCATCAATCTATTAGATAAATTAAAAAGTATTTCTAGCAGAAAAGGGGAGCATTTTAGAGCTCGTGCATATGAAAAAGCCAGAGATGCTATTATTCTTTTTAAAGGTAATATCACAAAACCTGACGATTTATCCAATGTTAAAGGTATTGGAAAAACCATGTTATCTAAATTTCAAGAATTTATTGATACTGGTTCTGTCTCCGCTATTGAAAAAACTAAAAATGACCCTAGATTTTTATTTTCAGATATTTATGGTATTGGTCCAAAAAAAGCTGATGAATTAGTTAAAAAACATAATATTACTACTATTAAACAACTTCGGGATAAACAAGACGAATTACTTAATGATAAACAAAAAATTGGTTTAAAATATTATGAAGATATCTTAGAAAGAAT
>Ga0114999_10004261_pt1 | contig 17429 bp, 18 predicted proteins | sample ArcticOcean_MG_C_3_FD_89820 | JGI IMG/M metagenome (GOLD analysis project Ga0114999, IMG submission 89820) | Marine microbial communities from western Arctic Ocean - ArcticOcean_MG_CB8_126 | ecosystem: Environmental > Aquatic > Marine > Oceanic | place: Arctic Ocean: Canada Basin | collected...
AGCAAAAGTCGGGATGTTCTGGTCATGCGATTTCCTCAAATTTTCAGGGAGTGCTGAAGACGTTATTTTGACCTAAGTTGGAGTGCTTCCGAAAGCCTTCAATGCAAATGAAATTAATGTCAAAAATATTTGACATTGGATTTAGTTCTTATTAGCATGTCAAATATCTTTTACATTGAGGACGTCCACAATGGATTTGTCATTTCAGGAATAAAGCATCTTAGGCTCTCTTGCCATCATTATCTGCTTATTTGGTGCACATTTTATTGAGGTATTTAAATTAGTTACGACGAATAATTCAACTGGAATATTGTCGTCTGATGGGAATTGTTCTGTCCGTCATCGCCGTTGAAGTTGTATTTCACATTGTCATTGCCATCTTCGCTAAAGATGAAGGCACGGATGAGCGCGATCGACTCATCGCAGCGAAGGCCGCCCAAATTTCTTACTACATTCTTGCCGTCGGTTGCCTGACAGCGGTCGGACATCTGTTCTTTGCCACGTTACAGGAAGCGGCTGTTGGTGTTAGTTTGCAATCCGCCATTCTGGCCGCCAACGTAATCGTATTCTCCTTTATTTTGGCGGAAGTGGTTGGTTTTAGCCTGCAGCTCTTTTACTACCGACGGGGAGTTTAGCGTGCGTAAATGCAACATTCGCAATTGTATTCGCGAGTTGCGTGCAGCCGCCGGTGAAATGACGCAGCAACAGTTGGCGGACAAGATCGGGGTGACTCGGCAAACAGTAGTCGCAATTGAGAGAGCCAAGTACTCTCCGTCTCTCGAAGTGGCTTTTCGGATCGCCGCCACCCTGGAAACCAGTTTGGAAGATGTCTTTCAACATCAACCGTAATCGTGTCGACTCCCGATTAGTAGTAAAGTGGTGTCGCTGACAACGGGTTAACCAAAAATAAGAATAAGGGGTGTATGGCATGCGGCGACTTTCTCTATTGTGTTTGATTTTTGCTTCAACGGTGTCCTACAGCGATGAAATCGATCGAAGCGAATTTCCCGACAATCTGAAGGCGATGGAATGGCGTGAAGTGGGCCCTTATCGCGGCGGGCGCTCGGCGGCAGTTGCGGGAATTCCCAATGATCGCAATTCCTATTACTTCGGCAGTACCGGTGGCGGTGTGTGGAAAACGCAGAACGCCGGCCAATCTTGGCGAAATGTGTCAGATGGCTATTACGGTGGTTCCATTGGTGCGGTAGCGGTGTCGGCATGGGATCCGAACGTGGTTTACGTTGGGGGCGGTGAGAAGACCGTACGTGGCAACGTCTCTCCTGGAGACGGCATGTGGCGATCAACGGATGCCGCTGATACCTGGTCGCGTATTGGGCTGACTGATTCGCAGCATATCTCTCGAATTCGGATTCATCCGCGTAACCCCGATCACGTTTATGCCGCGGTGATGGGGCATTTGTTCGGACCGAGCGAAGAACGGGGTGTGTATCGATCCAAAGACGGTGGGCAAAACTGGGAGCAGGTCCTGTTCGTCAATAATGAGGTTGGCGCAGTAGACCTTGTCATGGATCCAACCAACCCTCGTATTCTGTATGCAAGTTTTTGGCGGATACTCCGCACACCCTACAGCCTCGAAAGCGGCGGGGACGGATCCGGCATTTTCAAGAGCGTTGACGGTGGTGATACCTGGGAGGAATTGACCCGCAATGAGGGCCTGCCGCAAGGCGTCGTCGGCATTAGTGGTATCGCGGTTTCTCCAACGAACAATAAAAACGTCTACGCGATTATCGAAGCAGAAGACGGCGGTGTTTTTCGATCTCGCGATGGCGGCAAAACCTGGGAACAAACCAGCGAAGATCGCAACCTGCGTCAGCGTGCGTGGTACTACACTCGAATTTATGCGGATACAGCCGACGAAGATTCAGTTTACGTCCTTAATGTTCGCTTTCATTATTCAAAAGATGGTGGCAAGTCATTTTCGACAATTGATGTTCCACATGGCGACAATCACGATCTCTGGATTGATCCTGGCGATCCATTACGTATGATTCAGTCGAACGATGGTGGTGCAAACGTATCGTTTGATCGAGGTGCAACCTGGTCGTTGCAGAGCAATCAACCAACCGCACAAATGTATCGAGTCTCGACCGATAACGATTTTCCGTATCGTTTACTCGGGGGTCAACAGGATAATTCTGCCGTACGGATTCGGTCACGATCTGCATTTGGCGGCTCAATCGGTGTGCGTGATTGGGAGCCTACCGCGGGTGGTGAGTCGGGCCACATTGTCGCGAAACCCGATGACCCCGATATTGTCGTCGGTGGTTCCTACGGCGGCTACTTGCGTTTGATCAATCATCGCACCGGCAGCGTCCGATCTATTGATGTATGGCCTGATAACCCGATGGGTTGGGGCGCTGCGGAATTGAAATACCGATTCCAATGGAATTTTCCGATTGCGTTTTCGGTGCATGACCCTGACGTCCTGTATGTGGCTGCCGACGTTTTGTTTCGCACCGATGACATGGGGCAATCCTGGGAAACGATTAGTCCAGACTTGACCCGTAATGACAAAACAAAAATGAGTTCTTCGGGTGGGCCGATCACCAAAGACAACACCAGTATTGAATATTACGGCACCATTTTCGCCATGGCCGAATCACACCACGAAAAAGGTGTCATCTGGACCGGGAGTGATGATGGGCGAGTGCATGTGACGCGCAATGATGGCGATCGTTGGCAGGATGTCACTCCAAGCGGTTTGCCAGACTGGACCCAAGTCAACAGCATCGATATTCATCCATTCGAACGTGGTGGCGCTTACGTTGCCGCGACGGGTTACAAATCCGACGATTTTCGGCCGTATTTATTTCGCACTACGGATTGGGGTAAAAGCTGGCAGGAAATTACCGACGGTATTCCCACCGATGAATTTACGCGCGTGGTACGCGCGGACCCGGATAGGCGCGGCTTGCTTTACGCAGGTACAGAAAAGGCAATCTATCATTCGCTCGACGATGGCAAGAGCTGGTCATCCTTGCAGTTGAATCTACCGGTTTCACCCATTACCGATCTTGCGATCAAAGAGAAGGAGTTGATCGTTGCGACGCAGGGTCGCGGATATTGGATTTTGGATGATCTAAACGTTTTGCATCAAATCGGACCGGAAGCCACTGCTGCGGACGCACATTTATACGCGCCACGCGATTCCTATCGCTTGACTGCAGGGGGGCGTTCGGAAAACCCGGTAAATGCGGGCACTAATCCACCTATTGGCGTGGTACTGCACTACGCGCTCGCAGCAGAGCCGTCACCGGATACAGAAATCACCTTAAGCGTTTATGAGGATCGTTCCGCTGAACCCATCTGGACATGGACGAGAGAACTGGAGTCCGATGAAGAGGAAGAGACCGAATCCACTCCGAATGACCCGCCAGATTTAGCACTGCTTTCAACCGAACAAGGGTTGAATTGTTTCGTTTGGGATTTACGTTATCCCGGTATGGAACGATTCGACGATCTGATTATGTGGGCGGACATGCGCGAGGGACCCAAGGCGGTGCCCGGGACCTATCGCGCAGAACTGACCGTTGGCTCAACCGTACGAGATGTAGAGTTTGAAATTCTCGCGGATCCCCGGTCCACATCGAGCGCCGCAGACTACCGGGCACAATTCGACTTCATCATCGATACTCGAAACCTCTTGTCGCGAGCCCACGGAGAAGTGCGAAAGATTCGCAAGTTACGCGGTCAACTGGAGGCGCTGCAGATGCGTCTCGAAGCCGATGCAGAGTCGGATTCACGTGTCGCTGATTTGCTTGAAGAAGTGAGTCTCCTGATCGATACAGTGACGCCAATTGAAGAATCGATCTACCAAACGCAAAACGAGAGTCGACAGGATCCTTTGAATTATCCGGTCAGACTCAACAACAAGCTGACGAGTTTGATGCGTACTGTAGATGTCGGCGAATCGCGCCCGACTAGAGGAGCAGAAGGTGTTCGCGACGAATTGAGTGCAGCGTTGGAGTCCGAACTGCAATTGATTGATGAGGTGTGGACACAACATGTGCCGGCACTGAATAGTGAAATTCAAGCTATGGGAATTGATCTCGTCTCTATTTCAGATGAATAACAAAGGAGTTATCAAAATGAAACTAATTAAACGAAGCGTAGTATTTGTCGCAGCCTTGGCGTTATTGAGCGTGGGGAGCGCAAGCGCACAAGAAGAACGCAGCTATTTCGATGGGCGATCTGCCGCCGATGAAAATGTGCCGCCCTTTAGCGGTGCCGTTATCGTTGGAGACACGATGTATGTCTCGGGATCGCTCGGATTGATCGATGGCAAGGTGCCGGAAGACCCGGCGGACGAGGCACGTGCAGTCATGGACGCTGTTAAGGCGAATGTGGAAGCTGCGGGTTTCACAATGGATGATGTTGTTCGAGTACAAATTTTCTGTTCTGATGTCGCGCATTACGGCGCGTTCAATGCCGTCTATAAAACCTATTTCAGCAAAGAGTATCCGGCACGTGCCTTTGTGGGCTCTGGTGAACTCTTATTCGGTGCGCGGTTTGAAGTCATGGTGACCGCTGTAAGACGTCCTGCCGAATAGTTTTCGTTTCGATAATCCGGGATCGACAAGAAGTTCGATCCCGGTCTCGGCTTTTGGTTTCTCGTAGGAGCGGCTTCCAGCCGCGATTGCAGTACTTGATCAGTGCGACATATTGACGAAGAGTACATCGCGGCCGGGTCGTTCTCGGCCATCCGTGGCCTTCTTGACATTCGGACTCCTGTCCATCAAGCCGCTCCTACGAACGTCACATTCTCATAGTGACAAACCACGTTGGCGAGCGATGTCGGGTCAGATTCTGGCTATCGCAGTTATTCGTTTAATCCGACCGTTTCGAGCAGTGTCTGAAATCTCGGATCTTCTCGTACGAAATCGTAGGCCGGATTAATTCGCATCGAGAGGATGCTGCGAAATCCAATGCCGGATTTCTGCAGTTCGATAAGGGTGGCAATGGTGTTTTCAGCATCCCCTAACGCTGCATACACTTCGGGAAGTTGCGTCTCAATGTGCAACTTGCCGATAATCTCGCCAATGTCGTCGCTTATTTCTTCCCCGGCCTGCACGCGAACCAAGATTTCTCCGAGACTGATAGCCGCTTCTAAATCGCGATTTGTCTGCTTTGCCCAGCGCTCTAAGTCGAGGGCTGCATCCAGCGCACGTCTTGCACGCATTTTCCCAATCCACAGGTTCGCCGTTAAAGACGAATATTCCTGGTTTGAGAATACTTTCGAGCCCAGATCAAACGCTTCATCCCATTGTCTGGCATCAGCTAGTATGTAACTCAAGTTGGTCGCCATCAAAGTCGAAAGTGGATCTGCTTGAACCGCTTGTCTGGCAAGTGCGATTGCTTGGCCGTGTTGCCCTTTCCATGAAAGCAAATGCGAGTACCAGTGCAGTGCATTGATGTTTGATGCATCGATCGCCAACGCCTTTTGGAACGTCTCCTCGGCATTTACCCAATCGTAGGAGTACAGCAACTCATGCCAGGCAAACGTTGCGGCGGCATCCGGTGATTCCGGATCCAATGCTATTGCCCTGTTCGCAGCAGCCGTCGCTTCCATGCGAACCCGCATGGGATCAACTGAGGCAATGTAGTTTGGCAGCTCTAGCCATGTTTCGGCGAGACCTGCCCAGGCAGGTCCAAACTGCGGGTCAATTTTCACCGAGTTACTAAAATGCTGTATTGCGGTGAGCATGGTATCTGGTGCACGCTGGTGCAGTTCGTACTTGCCTGCGTAGTATGCTTCGAGCGCCGCCATGCTTTCGGTCGGTGCGGCGTTAATTCTTGATTGTTCCGCATCGCTTAGTCGTGCCTTCAGTTCAGCTGCGATCGTCGTCGATATTTCGCCCTGGATTGCGAATAGATTAGCGGCATTGAATTCGCGTTCGTAGGTTTCCGCCCAAATCGGTTCGTCGATTAGGCTGTCGACTAATTGCACGTTAATCCGTAAGACATCTCCGGCCAGTTGTACGCCGCCCTCAAGGATGCTGCCGACCTGCAACTCCTCACCAATTTGACGAATGTTTTTTGTTGTATCCTTGTATTCCATTACAGAGGTGCGAGAGACCACTTTCAAATCGGAGATTTTGGCCAGGCGCGTCAACAGTTCATCGTGGATGCCAGCCGAGAAGAACTCGGCATTTTCTTCCGCAATACTGCCATTGCTAAACGGGATGACTGCAATGGCGCGACGATATGCCACATCTGGATCAGTAACGGTCGTATCTGGAAAGATGTAGTTGTCGATTATCAGGACCACGACGGCGATGCCAAGCAATGCGATAACGACGTGATTGAGTTTCTGTCCGGTTTCAACCGTGATGCTTTGGGTCTGGTCGACATCAGAGGTCGATTTGAGTCCCTGAGGCGTTAACTCGAATGCCCACGCAAGCAATACCGCGACTGGAAAAGCGAGAATCAGGAACAAGACCAGCACCTGCATGACCCAGTCTGGCGCTTGAAAAGTGGGCAGGATGACGTCTGCTACCTGAACGGTAATCCACGATACGATCATGTAGGCCAGACTGACCTTGAAAATATTACGCCGTCTTAATTCACCAACTAATGCCATCTGAAATCCAGCAGTGCTCGGCGGTTAATCCGCGCGCAGAGTAAATGAGTTTTCGTTGGGACTATTCATCGGACTCGCCATCCCAATAGTCGACACCGTTTGATTTGCGCGAGAAGACATGGAAGTTTTTCGGGTCAGACCTGTCTTTGGATCGGGTATGCCAAACGCCGAATTTATCCGAGTCCGGATACAAGCAGATATCGGTTGATTCGTTGGTACTTATTGCGATGTACGTGAGTGCCTCATCAGAGGTATTGATGATTTGATGTGGTTGAGTGGGGTCGGGCGGGGCACAGATGAAATCCCCTTCACGTACTGGATGATGTTCATCGGCATGCCGTAAAGTCCCATGGCCTGCGAGAATAAAAAAGGCTTCTTCGATGACATGATGAGCATGGTAGGGCCAGGCGCGTTTGCCGGGGGGCAACCGGACGACACCGTAACCTAGTTTGTTCGCGCCGATTTTTGCGCCAACCTCGGCGCGTTCGGCGCCAAATTGTTCGCCATCACCAAACTTCGAAAATTCCAAGTCTTCTTTATTTATTATTAAGTTAGGCATCTTTCTTATTCTCATTTCTAGAATTAGCCGGACCGTTCAATCAATACTACGTGATTCGCATTTACTTCGTTTTAAATCGCTATGCAAAATTGTGCCAACGCATACGCTATCATCGACATCGTTCCACTGCGTTCATGAAAAATAACAAGAGAGATCGATATGACTATTTGCATGCGTCGAATTCGTCTGGCTTTGCCGCTAGCGCTTATCCTGATCGTAGCCAATTCCGCTTTCGGCGATGATCGTCATTTGCAGGTTGCCGATTACTTAGAAGTTGAGCAGGTTGCCGATGCCCAGATTTCGCCGGATGGCGATCGTATCGTTTATACCCGCCGCTGGGCTGATCAAAAGTCTGACAGAATTTCATCAGCGTTATGGATGATGGAGGCAGACGGTTCTGGTCACCGTTATCTGACTTCTGGCTCCAACGCCCGTTGGTCGCCAAACGGTGATCGCATTTTGTTCATCTCCAAAGGCGACAATGATAAGCCGCAGCTGTTCGTTCGTTGGATGGACGATGGTGGGGCAGAATCACAAGTGACGCGCGTTGAGATAACACCCTCATCACCAAAATGGTCTCCTGACGGGCAGCAGATTGCATTCGTTGCCATTGTACCCGCCGAAAACGCCTGGTCGATTGACTTACCGGATGCTCCTGAAGGCGCCGATTGGAGCAAGGCGCCGCGTATTCTCGATCGTATTCACTATCGTCAGGATAGGGTCGGATTTACAGATCCCGGTTTTTCACATTTGTTTGTGGTTCCAGCGAGTTCAGGCACTGCACGGCAATTGACGAGCGGCGATTGGAACGTCGGCGCTCAGTTCGACGGCCTATTTAGTGGTGCATCCCTAGATTGGGCGCCGGACAGTCAAACTCTGGTGTTCGACGGCTGGATGGATTCTGACGGTGATGACATCTACCGACGCTCGCATGTCTATTCTATCGATGTTGATAACGCCGATATTAGTCAATTGACTCAAGAGATGGGAAATTGGACGTCGCCAGTCTTTTCAAGTGACGGCGAGCAGATTGCCTACATGGGGCATCCGGTATCGGATGTGTCCTATGAGATGCCGCGTATTCACCTCATGAATAACGATGGCAGCAGTGCCCGACAGTTGTCGGACGATTTCGATCGTCCTCCAAGCACCTTGCACTGGGCTTCGAATAATCGTGGCCTCTATTTCAGTGCTCCAATCGATGGCTACATAAATGTTTTCTATATGGCGATAAATGGTGACGTTCGCGAAGTCACCAGTGGCAAACAGACCGTCGCATTGAACTCACTGACCGCTAACTCGTCTACTGGTGTTGGCGTAATTGCATCGTATTACGCACCCGGCGATGTTCATTCATTCGCGCTGAATGGTCGCGGAACACCAAGGCAATTGACCGCAGTTAACGACGATTTATTGGCGGGTAAGACACTCGGGAATCATGAGGAAATTTGGTATGAGGCGTCCGATGGCAATCGCGTGCATGGTTGGATCGTTAAGCCCCCCAATTTTGATCCGGAGAAAAAATATCCGTTATTGATGGAAATTCACGGCGGCCCGTTTGGGATGTATGCGGGACGATTCAATTTTCAGTATCAAGTGTTCGCTAGCAACGGATTCGTTGTTCTCTACACCAATCCTCGTGGGAGTACAGGCTATGGTGAGGCTTTTTCGCAAGCGATTGACCATGCTTACCCGAGTGTTGACTACCTGGATTTAATGGGCGGCGTTGACGCCACGATCGCAGCGGGTTATGTCGACGAGAAGCGCATGTACGTCGGCGGCTGCAGTGGTGGGGGAGTGCTCTCGAGTTGGGTTATTGGGCATACCGATCGTTTTGCTGCCGCCGCGGTACGTTGTCCCGTAAGTAATTGGATGAGCATGTTAGGGACGACAGACATTCCAAACTTCACCCAGGCATTTTTTCAAAAACCGTTTTGGGAAGACCCGTCAGATTGGCTACGTCATTCCCCGCTGATGTACGTTGGGAACGTCAAAACCCCAACGATTGTCATGACGGGTGAACAGGATCGGCGTACACCCATGTCGCAATCGGAAGAGTATTACGCGGCACTGAAAATCGTGGGCGTGCCGGCGAAATTGCTCCGTTTTAACGACCAATATCACGGCACGGGATCAAAGCCGTCCAATTACATGCGGACGATTCTTTATATGATGTCGTGGTACAACCAATATACACTGGACGGTGAGGTTGATAGCGCTGACGAATAAGCGGCGAGTCGTATAGCAACGGATTGTAGTGCGCTAATTTGCGATTGCAGCCAGGGGTGCCGAGACAAATCGACTTAAAATATTGCCGCTCGAATCTTTGAGAATGAGTTGAGTGTCCGACAGGGTCGCGATGTGAACCATTGGCAGCGATTCAAGAAAAGAATGCTCATATGCGGTATCGGCGAGTTCCTCGTCGGATGACACCGTCACGACACTCTGGTCCTGCATCCCTCTTAGGTTGACCAAGGCCAGACCGGCAAGAAACAGCATAAAAAACATGAATCCAGCTAAACCTTTCATCGTCACAGTCATCTAACGCAAGAGATGATTGACCGTACGTTATCGATTGCCGTGCGGCAATGATGGTACGCGCACATTGTCCCTTATGCATCCGTGCGATCGTTTTTGTTTGCCCAGGGCCGATAAACACGTCTTTACCCTCGGCTTTGGCACCGAACGGTCGGGAACTTAGCCCAAAATGCTCTTCGTACATGGCAAACCTGCAATGAATTTGCGGGCCCGGCCAGATGCGGACCCTCGCACTGCAGTGTGCAAGCCGGGCGGGTGGTTTGCAGGGGGTTATGTCACTAAAAGAGAGCCTGGGACGGTTATTTCAGTTTGAAACCCTAGTTTGAGGGTAATTTTCGTAAGTGATACTCGAAACTCTCCGCTGGCCCGAATCTAGCGTTGATCCAGACGATGAGCATACCCTCAATGTGTCTCGCGTACCGTATGGGACCCACGTCGATTGCCTCAAGCCCCATGCCTTCTACCAATGTGGCTACAGCGGCCTTGGCGTCGGCGTTGTCTCCAACCAAGGGAATTGAGACAGGCCCGCCAGCGCTCTCTGGGTCAACCATAGTGCTCCAATTGAGCGTATTGAATGCCTTGACCACAAAGGCGTCCGGTGCGGCGGCCTGAATGATCTCGCCGTTCGATGTGGCAACGGCCATTTCGGGCAGGCCGTCCTCGCTGGTGGCAAAGTGATTGGTAGGGTCAATGATGATCTTGCCGGTCAGATCACCCAAACTGCGTGTGATTGACTCGACCAAACCACCAGGAACTGCGAGAACCACAAATTTCGCGCCCACGACCGCGTCAACAAGCGTTGCGGCTGATGCGTTTCTACCAGTACGTTCAACCAGGGTCTGAACCGACTCCCGCGACGGATCGCGTGAGCCATAAACGACCTCGTGGCCTTGCAAGGCAAATTCCGGACCCAGCGCTCCAGCAACCTCGCCCGTGCCGATGACAGCAATTCGTTCTGCCGCGGCAGAAAAAGCGCTGAATAAGAACGCAATAATGAATAGACGGCCGATATTAGTCATTGATGTTGCTCCTGATTCGCGATTTGCAAAGGCTTGCCCGACATTGGAATTTCCAATTCGCCACTATCAATGCCATTTGCATAGGGTGCGGTTACGAAAATAGGCGGGTCAGGTTTTGAAATGCACTGACGTCAGTCAATGCCACAAAAACAACACCGCTAATGGCGCCGCAAAGGTGTGCGTCATGATTGATTCCGCCACGTTGTTGGTTTGCGGCCCAATATGAATAAGCGACATAGCTAACAGCGAACAACGCAGCCGGAATGGGAAACGGAAAGGGCAAGATGAACATGCTCGTATTGGGGAAATAGGCGATATAGGAAAATAGCACCGCCGAAATGGCACCCGATGCGCCTAACGAGGCGTAGTCCGGGTTATCTTTTTGTTTGAAATACGTGCAGCTGTGACTCAAGACCAGGCCAAACACATAGAGCACGACAAATTTTGTGGTGCCGATGTGCGCTTCTAACGGAAAGGCGAAAAACCAAAATGTCACCATGTTGAAAATTAAATGCGACAGGTCGGCATGGGCGAGGCCGCTCGTGATGACTGTCTCGTACTGGTTGGATCGCAGTAGCCAATAAGGCCTAAATAAACTTCGATTAATCAATGTCGGGCTCGAATAAATACCGAGCAGGCTAAACAATATGGTGGCGGCCATTATGACGGTGGCTGCGTTCGGACCAAATTGCGTCATGGGTTCAACCTCGAGCAGGTCTGAGAAGGATCGTTGCGCATTATGCCTGAGCGTATAAAGACTGTATGTATGCAAATCTTTATACGCAATCTAACGCGTGTTAGGTTCGCCTAGTGAGTCACTGGGTCGCCTTGTTTCGCGGTATCAATGTGGGAGGGCACAATCGCCTGCCCATGAAGTCTTTGGTTGCGATCCTGGAAGGACACGGCTGCATCGATGTCAAAACCTACATCCAAAGCGGCAATGCGGTTTTCAGCTCATCGCAATCCAATCCTGACACACTACCAGATGAGATTCGGCACTCCATAAAAAGTGAGCATGGATTCGAGCCGGTGGTTTTGCTGCTGTCGGCAAGCGCTCTCGCCATTGCACGTGATGCCAATCCGTTTCCCGAAGGGGAGGCCGAACCCAAGTCGCTGCACCTGTATTTCTTGGCTACGAAGCCAATGGACATCGACGAGGGCAGGCTCGAAGCGCTTCAAAACGAGACCGAACGTTACGCACTCCTGGAGGACGTGTTTTATTTGCATGCACCCGACGGAATCGGGCGCTCGAAACTTGCCGCTAGCGTTGAGCGTTGTCTTGGCGTGCCGGTGACGGCGCGTAACTAGCGCACGGTCAACAAGATGCTGGCGCTGGCAAATCAAACCTAGCAACGAGAGTCGTCCATTGAGGTGATGGACGTTTCTCGTGGTGTAGTGCGAGTTTCCGTTTAGAACCGGAGTTCAAATCCAACTGATGCCATCCAGAGGCTGTCGGCTTCGTCGATATCAAACCAATCGACCTCCGCGCGGATGCCGAATGATTCACTAGAGTTCCAGCGTGCGCCAAAGCCCAAGGCGAGATCCGTACCGTCGTCGGCGTTGACGAGGAAACCATCGATGATCGAGTCCGCCTCCCATGTAACGACACCGGCCTTGGCGAACACATTCACGTCATCGGACAAAGGTACGTTGCCGACACCGTAAATATTCCAACCAGATGCATCGATCTCCCCAGGAAAACCACCAACAATATCTTCAGGTGACCCGAAATCGACGTACCCGCCTTCGATTGCAAGATTGCTGCTGAACGTATAATTAGCGTAGAACTTGTAGCCTGTGCATTGGCGTCAAAATCAAAATCGGAATTATCATTTTTGATATTGACGTAACCGATTGACGCGCCGAGCGTTAAGCTTTCATCGGAATTCGCATTAGCGGAGAAAAGCACTCCTAGCCCAAGCAGTGTTACTGTGAAAAATTTCATGCCTGAAATACCTCTGCAAGTTGTTTACGTGCCGTTAGTTAAACGACAGGGTGCAAAGATACGTGGGTGTTTATTAATGCATGTTGAACGCGGCAGCTTATGCAAAAGGCGATAGGTTTAATTACTTCGATATGGTCATTGGAATAAAATTGTCGAGACCTTCGACGCGCTCTAGCCAGCCAAGTATGGCTAGGTGATTCGCGAGATCTATATCGCCCTCATTGGCGACACGAAGGTAGCTGTACATTGCGACATCCGCGATGGTTGCATGATCTGCGGCGAGCCAGTTTCTGGCACTAAGTTCTTCATCCATCCATTTGAGAAGTCGTCCGGCCCACATGGTTGCGTCATCGTAGTGATAGTCACGGCCAAATAATTTAACGGCTCGTGCGACAACCGGGCCGCGAAATAATTCTCCTGAAGCGGTTGACAGCCAGCGCTGAATTCTAGCTGCGCCAACCGGGTCCTCCGGCAGCCATTTTTCGTCGCCATATTTTTTCGCGAGGTAAACCAGTGCTGCGGTGGAATCTGTAATCACAACCTCTCCATCAACAAGTGTTGGTATCTGTCCTAAAGGACTCAGCTTGCGATATTCAGGCTCTTTGTGAGCGCCTTTTTGCATGTCCATCACTACTGATTGGTAGGGGAGGTCCAGCAATGAGAGGAAGAGTCGAACGCGATGAGCGTGCCCGGAAACAATTGCTTCATACAAGGTAATGTCCATCTATCGATGATATCAGCCTGTTTGCTGGCGCGGCAGGAAAACTTGACCGTACGTTTGTCTCAGCTTCCGGTAGCATTGCCCGATGTCAAAAATGAAGGCCAGCACACTTCGAATCGGTAAACGCTATCGACCCAATCGCTTAGATGGGGACTACGACGCGCTTGTTATAGGATCAGGAATGGGTGGATTGACGACCGCCGCAATGTTGAGTGAACTGGGTTGGAAGATCGCAGTTCTCGAGCAGCACTATACAGCCGGTGGCTATACCCACTCCTACGAACGCAATGGTTACGAATGGGATGTCGGAGTGCACTACATCGGAGACGTAGGCACAACCACGCGAACCCGCCGACTATTCGACTTCCTGACGGACGGTAAGCTCAAATGGGCTGCCATGGCCGATGAATACGATCGATTTTATGTCGGCGATAAAGTGTTCACGACCCAAGCGGGTAAGAAGCCGTTTCGCGACAATCTAGTCCGTCAATTTCCCGATGAGGAGATGGCTATCGATCGGTACATGGAGTTACTCACGCAGGTGAGTGGGGCCGTGTCGATGATTGGAATGTCGCGTGTAATGAAACCATGGCAACGATCACTTGCGGCACCTTTTATGAAGTGGAAGATGCCGGACGTCATGCTGCGCAACACGTATGAAGTTTTGCGTGAACTGACTGACAATAAAGATCTGATCGCTACTATTTGTGGTCAATGGGGCGACATGGGGTTGCCGCCAAAGCAGTCGGCGTTCGTCCTGCATTCGATGATCGCGCGTCATTATCTCTACGGAGGCTACTACCCAATCGGTGGTAGTTGGAAGATTGCCGACAATATAATTCCGAAAATTCAGAAAAGCGGCGGCGAAGTGTTTACCTATGCGCGCGTGAAAAAGATTTTGACGGAGAATGATGCGGTCGTCGGCGTTGAAATGTCGGATGGCCGTCAAATTAATTGCCCTTGCGTAATATCGTCAGCGGGCGTCAACAATACGTTTAATCACTTGCTCGATAAATCGGTCACGCAAGCACACGGGTACGCCACGCAGATGAAGGCCGTGCGGCCAAGTTTCAGTCATCTGGGTGTCTATATAGGTTTGCAGGAGACCGCAGAGCAATTGGGATTGCCAAAGACGAATTATTGGATTTATCCACAGAATGACTACGACGCAGCGCTAGATGAGTTTATTGAAGATTCCAGTAAGGAATTTCCGGTCGTTTATATTTCGTTTCCTTCGGCAAAAGATCCTGATTATTTGAATCGACACCCGGGGACCGCCACGATTGAAATTGTGGTGCCCGCACCTTACGAGTGGTTTGAAAAATGGGAGGGCAGTACCTGGGGTAAGCGTGGAGAGGATTACGAGTCGTTCAAAGAAGTTCTTGTTGAGCGCATTATGAAGCACCTGTATGACAAGTTACCGCAGTTGGCGGGCAAGGTTGACTACTATGAACTATCGACACCTCTGTCAACGGAATGGTTTAGCGGATATCAACGCGGTGAGCTCTATGGGCTTGATCATACGACTGAACGCTTGCAGCAGGACTGGTTGACGCCGCGAACAAAAATCAAGGGTCTGTGGTTAACAGGCCAGGACATTCTTACTTGCGGTGTGACAGGAGCAATGATGTCGGGTGTCCTTACGACCATGGCGATGGTCGGCATGCGCAAAGCGACACCGTTGATGAAGAAAATTTACAGCAGTTAGATGAGTGGGTAAACCTTTACATGTGCATGTGTAATTTCTTGCTTTTTTTGCGCCGTGGCCAGCAGTCTCCAGGTGGTCGGAAAGTGTGCGTAGGAATTGTTGCGAATTGTTCTAACCACGTCTCCTCTTCATCCAAGGACTTTAATAATAATGAATCATGATTTTAGCAATAAAACTATAATTGTTACTGGTGCCGCCTCCGGGATGGGGCGTGCGGCCACGCTCAAGTTGAGAGAGTTTGGCGCTACCATCTATGCTGCTGATCGTAATTATTCAGCATTGAAAGAGACCTGTGAACAAAGTGGCGCTGAACCCTGCGTGATTGATATCAGTAAGGTTGAGGAATGTAATGCTTTAATTGAAAAAGCACAAAATGAACAGGGCAGGCTGGATGGCCTGGTCAATTTCGCCGGAGTCATCAAGCGTAGTGGTTTGCTCGAGTGTACCGATGAGGAATTTGATTTCGTCATGGATGTTAACGTCAAGGCCTGTTTCTACCTCTGCCGAGCTGCTGCAAGGAAAATGAAAAAACAGGGGGCCGGTTCGATCGTCAATGTCAGCTCCATCTGGAGTGAGATCGCGGCGGCGGGTGTTTTTGGCTACTGTGTTTCCAAAGGAGCGGTTAGTCAAATCACACGTAGTGCCGCTCTTGATCTGGCGGGCACTGGTGTACGCATCAATGAAGTGCGGCCGGGCGAAACTAACACCGCTATGTTGGCTTCGGAACGAGGCTATACGATGTCCCAAAAGGAAATAGATGTGAAGCTCAAAACGATTGCAGACTCAATTCCTGAAAAGCGTCTAGCCGACCCCAGTGAGATTGCCGCAGCGGCTATTTTTTTACTTTCAGACCAGTCCAGTTATATGCAAGGAGCCAGTATTACGGTTGATGGGGGCTATACGATATGCTGAATGAGCAATTTTACCGTCCACTTGGAAGGAGTGGGCTACAAGTCTCTCCCATATGCCTGGGGAGCGATAATTTCGCTAATCCGACCCCGGAAAAAGAATCCATAGAGATCCTCCATTGTGCTGTCACCAACGGCATCAATCTTATCGATACCGCTAATGGTTATGCCGATGGTTGCAGTGAAGAAATAATCGGTAAGTTTATGCAGGAGAGCGACTGTCGCGATGACGTCATTCTTACTACTAAATTTTATTATGGCACCGGCAACAAAGGCATCAATGATAAGGGAACCTCTAGGAAGCACATTATCAAAGCCTGCGAAGATTCTCTAAAGCGCCTAAAGACGGATTATATTGATATCTATCAGACACATCGTGTCTGCATGAACACTCCTCTCGAGGAGACTTTAGGAGCCTTGACCGACTTGCAGCGTCAGGGAAAAATTCGCTATGCCGGATCAACGACCTCTCCTTCCTGGAAGATCACCGAAGCATCAATGCTGGCGGACTATAAAGGTTTGATTCGAATGGTGTCGGAGCAACTGCCTTATAATCTTCTCGACCGCAGGGTAGAGAACGAAATCCTGCCTGCCGCCAATGCGGCTGGTCTGGCTGTTTTTGTTTGGTCACCTTTGGCTATGGGATTATTGGCCGGACGCTATGATTCTGCCAATCCAGATTCTTTCAACACGGCCCGTTTCAATCGTGGCGGAATCTATGCCGAACGAATTACTAAAAAAGCAGCAGATGCAGGCCAGGCTTTTGTCGCTATCGCCCGCACTTATGGACTTGAACCAGCTCACTTAGCCCTGCTATGGGTTAAAGATCAACCGCATGTCACAGCGCCACTTTGCGGTCCACGGACGCTAGCTCAACTACAAGATGTCCTGCCCGTTATGGAGATGTCCTTGACAGATGAGATGCGTCAGTCTTGTGATGAACTGGTCCCATCGGGAAGTGCCATTGCCAACTTTCTCAACTCAGCACCCTGGATGAAGGGGAAACTGTTATGAAGGGAGCTTAGTCATGTACGCCGTCAGCGAGCTCCTGATCATTCGAGCAACCGGCAGAGTATGGGTACTGTAAGCCAGTTTTCCCGACGCGTTAGTCCTCTATCGCCAACACCGAATTATCTATCTTTCGCCTGATTGTTCTTGCTCTCCATATGCCATGTCCTTGCTTACCTGCAGAATTTATCGTCAATCCTCAAGATCAAAGATCACTTCACCGACGAAGGAGCCATGCATATCCGTGTATGTCTTGACAAATTTGAGCCCGCCGTCGAGATACGCCCTAAAGTCAGTGTCATTACATTGATCAGCATAAGGAGCACTTTCTTGACGCTCTATGGCTACGAAGTCAGCATCCGAAACAACGGTATCAACTAAGACTATTTCATATTGGATATTCGTTCCGTCTGTACGCCGTC
>Ga0114999_10004263_pt1 | contig 17422 bp, 13 predicted proteins | sample ArcticOcean_MG_C_3_FD_89820 | JGI IMG/M metagenome (GOLD analysis project Ga0114999, IMG submission 89820) | Marine microbial communities from western Arctic Ocean - ArcticOcean_MG_CB8_126 | ecosystem: Environmental > Aquatic > Marine > Oceanic | place: Arctic Ocean: Canada Basin | collected...
CCAGATCTGATCTGAGACGCTCGATCAGATGGCCCGCTGGGTCACAGGGCAACGCCACAGGTCTACGCTCCAGGGCGGTGACGTAGATCCCAAGGACCGTATTGAACTCTACGAGTGCCTGTTGCAGACAGAGTGGGTGGATCGCCTGCTCATCTTCCATCCAGTCGAACATGGCCTCTGTCATCCTCGCCTGTCCCAGGATATCCTCGTCGGGATATTCATGAACGCCTGATTCAATCCGACCCTCGACGCCGATCTCCCACGACCACATGGTCCAGTGCACGAATCCACGCGTGCCATACACGGCAACCCGCTTGTGCGTGTGGAGTCCATCGCGTCCGCACGCTGGCGCCATTTCGCCACTCTGTAACACCGCCTGTATTCCACTGTCGAAGCTGATCACCGCCGAAGCACTGTCAGGCGCGAAGTGTTGTCGCGGTGTGTCCGCCAGCCCTTGCGCCCCTGAGACCTGTCCAAAGACCTGCGTGGGTGACTGACCTGGAAGAAAAGCACCGATTGCCTGCAGCGTGTGTGTCCCCTGAGACGCCAGATTCATGCCGCAACTGGCATCGACACAACGCACGTCACCGATCTGACCATCAGCGACTCGTTGCTGCAATTCGTATCGCCGCGGTTGGAAATGCAGTTGGTGATTGATCGACACCTTGAGAGGATGCCTCTGCGCAAAGGCGTGAATCTCACGATAGTCCTCGGCATCGATGGCGAGAGGTTTTTCAATAATGAGAGCGCCCACACCACTCTCATGCGCCGCCTCCATCACTTCCAGCCGAACACTGGGTGGCGTATTCACGTGCACGAGATCTGGTTTTTCTCTCGCGAACATCTCACGGTAGTCTGCGTACCGTTTGGGAACATCGAACTCATCAGAAAAATCGCTCAGATGCTCAGGCGTTCGCGCTGCGGCGGCCATCAGGGAACCTCGCTCAATGTGTTGATATGCTTCTGCGAGGCCGCGAGACCGATTCGGTCCGACGCCGATGATGGCACACTTGTACACGGGGGTGTCTTTCGTCATGAGAGATGGAAGGGTGACCTGCTAGCAACTGTGGCCAGTCCTAGCAACGGCAGCCAATCTACCAACGGTAGAGTTTCGCTCCACGCCGCGAAACGTGCGCCAGCTTCCACGCCGCCAGCCACAGCTGGCGATCGTCGACGATCAGTTCGGGCGACTCGACACTGCGCACGAGCATCCCTGGCAGCTGCGGCCGCCCATTCGGTTTGCGTGCGTCATTCCAGCGCAGATCCATACTCCAGCGCACGTGGTCCGAGTGATTCGGGTCACTCGCATGCGGTGTGCGACAGTGCAGCAGGATCATTCCGCCTCGATCCACCGGCACCGTGATCGGTTCCACATCTGGTAACTCGTCGGGAGCGATCGTGTAGCTGCCACCCTCGCCCCCAGCAGGGCGCACGTGTCGTCGCACGGGTTGCTTGTGACTCCGAGGCAATACACGCAGTGTGCCATTCTCGGCACCTGCATCTACGAGGGGGATCCACGTCGTCACGATCAGGGTCTCATCCGCCTCGGGTAGCAGTACACCCAGATCCTGATGCCAGGCCGTAGAGCGGGCCCACTCGTTGCTCGACAGATCTCCTGCATAGTCACCGGTCGCTGGTAGCTTCGCTCGAATGTGCTGGCATGAGTGTGCATAAATCTCCGCGCCGACGAGGGATTCGACGAGGTCGAGCAAGCGCTCGTTGTGCAGAAAATCGAAGATCGCCGGGCCGAGATTGGCAGGGAAGTTGATTCCCTCTGCAGCACTTGCATCCGCTTTCACCAGAGGGATCAGGCGCTGTGCGAAGGGTAGCTCAGCATGGTCTCGATCGATACGGCCTTCGGCCAACAGCCGTTTCGCTGTCCGATCGACGATCTGCTCCAGTTCCTGTTGCACAGGGTCGAGGTCTGCCGCGCCAAGTGCGTCCGGCAGGTGTAGATAGCCCTCGGTGTGGAAGAACTCAGTCTCGCTTGCTGTCAGTGCGCTCATGACGCTATCCCAGGGGTCCTGCGGTCCGTCTTTTCATGATGTAGAGGCTCCTGCTGTCAGGCTTCTAACGCAATCGTACGGGTTCCAGCCCAAGGGTCAAGGCATTCAGCCGCCTGGGCGCTGGGCCACACCTTGCCGGGCCGGGTACATTGGTGTAAACATCCTTCCTCTCTCACCAAACTGTGAGGACCTCAACCAGCCAATGGGTAAATTCAGATGAGCCCCCCTTCTGAAGAGACCGAACCAGCATCAGATACACACGGCTCGATACATGATCGTGTATCCGCCGGCGCGTATCTGAAGCTTCTGGGCCACTATCTACGTCCACACAAGCCGCGTGTTGCGCTGTTGGCCGTGTTCATCTTCGGATACATCGGCGTGCGTCTCAGCTTTCCCCAGATCGGCCGCTTTTTCATCGATACGGCGCGTGCCGATGGTCCTCTGGACAGCCTGATGTGGGCAGCCGGCTTCTATTTGATTGCCGGCATAGGCAGACAGTTCTTCTTCCTCGGCTCCAGCTATCTGGGTCAGGATGTCGGCTGGCGGACAACCAATCGCATGCGCAGCGAATTGTCCGAGCACTGTCTACGACTCGATATGGGCTTCCACAGCGCCCATACGCCGGGCGAACTGGTTGAACGGGTTGACGGCGATACGACGGCCCTGGCGAACTTCTTTTCTGCCTTTGCTGCCCAGGTCATCGGCGCCTGTCTGCTGCTGATCGGTGTGCTTGTCTTTGTGTGGCGCGAGGACTGGCGCATCGGCCTCGCCCTCTCCCTGTTCGCCCTGGTCGCTTTTATGGCCATCAATCTGACCCGCAGCATCGCCGTACCGATCTACGCCGCCGAACGGGAAGAATTCTCTCGCCTCTACGGGTTCCTTGAGGAACGCCTCGCCGGCATCGAAGACATCCGCGTGAATGGTGCGGTTGGCTTCATTCTCGATCGCTTCTTCCGGGTGAATCGCGACGCCTATGGGTGCGTGATGAAGTCGGCTGTGATGGGTGCCATCCTGCGTTCGATCACAACGATCCTCTTCGCCTTCGGCCATGCCATGGCGATGGCCATGGGATACTGGCTCTATCTACAGGGAGAGTTCACGATTGGCACGGTGTATCTCGTCTTCGAGTACACCACGCTATTGCGCTTTCCCTTGTTTCAGATCAGTGAGCAGATCAACGATCTGCAACGAGCAACGGCAGGCTTCAAGCGCATCGAGGCGCTGCATCGAATGGAGTCACGCGTCCTCGACGGCGACGGCCAGATTCCCCAAGGTCCATTGGAGGTCGCCTTCGAACATGTCGACTTCGACTACTTCCCTGGCAGCCCTGTCCTGCGGGATGTGAGTTTCCGCCTGGAACCGGGTCAGACACTGGGACTGCTGGGACGCACGGGCAGTGGCAAAACGACGCTGACTCGCCTCTTGTTCCGCTTTTACGATGTCCATGAGGGTGGACAGATTCGCCTGGGCGGCGAAGCCCTGACCGGTGTGACCCTGGATAGTCTGCGGCAACGTGTCGGCATGGTGACGCAAGACGTACAGATCTTCCGTGCCACGGTACGTGAAAATCTGGCGCTCTTCGATGAACGGGTCGACGACGACCACATCCTGGCAGCCATCAAGGCATTGGACCTCGGCGATTGGTACGACACGTTGCCAGATGGACTCGACTCGACGATTACGGCGGGCGGTCTATCCGCCGGGGAATCGCAGCTTCTTGCCTTCGCTCGTGTCTTTCTCAAGGATCCGGGCCTCGTCATTCTCGACGAGCCCTCTTCACGGCTCGACCCGCTCACGGAACGCCGCATCGAGCGCGCCGTCAATGAACTGCTTCGCGGCCGCACAGCCATCGTCATCGCCCACCATCTGGCCACGGTGCAGCGTGCCGACAACATCATGATCCTCGACGAGGGCCGTATTCTGGAACATGGCCGACGTGAGACGTTGGCCGAGGATCCCACATCGCAATTCGCTCGCTTGCTCAGTGTGGGTCTGGAGGATCACACAGCATGAGCAATTCCTCGCAATCGCCGTCCACGTTACGTACGGCGTGGCTGCTGGTGCTCTATCGACCGGGGCTATTCCTCGCTACGGTGCTGTTTCGTGGGATCGACGACCTGGTTCCCTTCGCCACGGGCCTGATCATGAAGGCCTTTTTCGACACGATTACAGGTGATGCACCTGCCGGGTTCACGGCGTGGACCCTTGTCGCCTTCTATGTCGTGATCGAACTCGGCGATCGGGGCGTGTTGTTTGTGGCCACCATTCTCGGCCACCGCTGGTGGTACACGGCGAGTTCTCTTTTGCGCAAGAATATGCTCATCGCCGTGTTGGCCATTCGAAATCCCTTGCAGGTAGCGTCCGCATCGGGCGAAACAACGAATCGCTTCCGTGACGACGTCGATGCCGTCGTCACCTATATCGAGCAATACATCCATCTATGGGGGAATCTGGCTTTTGCCGCCCTCGCCATCACGTGGATGGCCCGCATTGATGTGATGGTGACCATCGTCACCGTGATCCCAGCGGTGGTGATCGTCACCATCGTTGATGTCGCGCGCAAACACATCATGAAGTACCGCACGGCACAGCGTGCGGCGACGGAGGCTTCAACCAATTTCGCCAACGAGATGTTCCAGTCGGTGCAGGCACTGCAGGTAGCCACAGCCGAGGACAAGGCGGTCGAACACTATCGACATCTCAACGATGCGCGCCGGAAATCAACCCTCATAGACAATCTGTTCAACCAGATGTTGATGTCGGTAAATATCAATATCAGCCACCTGGCGACGGGTGCTATTCTGATGCTGGTGGCACAAGCGATGAAGGAGGGAACCTTCTCCGTCGGGGATTTTGTTCTGTTCTCGACCTACGTGGGTGAAGTGGCGCGCAGTGGATCGCTGATCGGCAGAGTGATGGCGCAGCACAGGCGCGCCGAAGTCTCCCTGGCGCGCATGACCAGCACGATCGAGACCGAATCGACAGCAGCTCTTGTAAAGTTTGGTCCCGTCTATCTAGCCGAGCCCCTGCCGCCGATTCCACCGCCAGACTCGGTGTCGGCGCATCGACTCAAGCAGCTGGAAGTCCGCGGTTTGAGTTGTGCCTACCCCAACAGCCCCAATGGCGTACACGACATAGATTTCCAACTGACTCGTGGTTCCTTTACTGTGATTACCGGCAAGCTAGGCGCCGGCAAGACGACTCTCGTTCGCGCGCTGTTGGGTATCGTACCGACGACTTCCGGTCAGATCCTGTGGAATGGTGACCAGATTGAGGAGCCGAAGGATTTTTTCCTGCCCCCTCGCTGCGCCTACACACCGCAGGTACCACGGCTGTTCAGTGAGAGTTTGCGCGACAACATCCTGCTCGGACTGTTGGAGGAGCAGGAGACGGTCGACAGCGCGGTGCGTATGGGTGCCCTGGAAGAGGATATTCCGACCCTCGAGCGAGGTCTTGATACCGTTGTAGGGCCACGAGGTGTGAAGCTCTCAGGTGGACAGATTCAACGCGCAGCGGCAGCGCGGATGTTTGTCCGTGAGGCCGAGCTTTTCGTCTTCGACGACCTGTCTTCTGCCCTAGATGTACAGACCGAGCGCATCCTGTGGGAACGACTCTTCGAGACGCGCCAACAGACTTGTCTGGTCGTGTCCCATCGTCGACCAGCTTTGCAGCGCGCCGACCAGATCATCCTGCTGCACGAGGGGCGCATCAGCGCCACCGGAACACTGAGCGAATTGCTCAAATCGAGCGCCCAAATGCGCAGTCTATGGCATGGGGACGACGGCCTGTCGCAAGAAGACGTATCGGGGAATTGCTAATGGCAGGCGAGGCTTTCCAAACCCGAGCTTCGCGCACGCGCTGGGTGATCGTGAACGGCTGAAACGGCCGACAACTCCTACGAGTTGGGCACAGGAACGTATGTCGTGAAAGACGGCAAGATTGTGGCACAGTCCTTCGCCGGGAAGATGGTCCCCAAGGCGTAGAGAGGGAGGCGACTACTTCACCCGCTGTCCCGCCTGAAACACGGCGACGACGCGACTCACGGCACTGACATCGCGCGTTGGATCTCCGTCGAAAGCGACCAGGTCGGCGACCTTGCCCACTTCGATCGTACCCAGTTCATCGGCCAGACCGATCGCCTCGGCGGAGATCCGCGTTGCTGCCTCCAATGCCTCACCGGGTGTGAAACCGACTTCTACGAGCAACTCCAGATCGTAGTCGAGGTGGCCGAAGGCGAGATCACTCACACCGGAATCTGTGCCTGGCACAATCCGTTCTTTCATGCAGTAGTCCAGCAATTGCCGCATCACATCGAGCCGGCCCTGGGCACGTGCCTCCAGAGACTCGAGCATCTCCAGATCAGCGCCGACTGCACTGCCGTCATCGCGACGATGGCGCAGTTGCGTGATCTGCGGCCAGCGACACCAGGCCTGCAGTGTGGGACTGATCCAGATCCCGCACTCGGCCATCATCTGGGCCAACTTCGGATCGAAACGAAGTTCGCCATCGGGATCGAGAAATTCGGCGTGCTCCATCAAGTCAATGCCGGCCTTCACGGCATTCACCATCGACTCCGAGGCGCGACAGTGAGCAGCTGTCAGACGGTGAAAGTGCTGGGCCTCGTGTACGGCAGCATGCAGCTCTGCCTCTGAATAGGAAGCTCTACCCGGAATCGTTCCCTCTGTGCCACCGCCCGATGCCATGATCTTGATATAGTCGGCTCCCTCGTGCACAAGCCGGCGTACACTGCGTCGGATCTCCTGCTCGCCGTCGGCGACTTCATTGCACATATGGAAGTGGCCGCCGGTACAGGTGATGGGGCGCCCTGACACCTGCATTCGTGGACCGGGGATATAACCACGACTCAACCCCTGCTTCAGGGTGAAGCCCACTTTGTTTCGTGCGCCGTGTTCGCGAATTGTCGTGATCCCCGCCTGCAGGTGCCGGTGCAGATTCATCGCCCCCGTCAGAACCATCATCTCATCGGTCTCACAGAACATCTCAGAATAGGGACGACCGTCCCCTGCGAGGCTCAGATGTGTGTGCCCGTCGATCAAGCCTGGGCTTAGGCAGGAACCTCCGAGGTCGACCATTTCCGCCCCAGGTGCTGCTGACGCGGTGATCGCTGCAACCACGTCGACTGCCACGATCCGGCCAGCAGAGACAAGAACAGCCTGATCCTTCCGTGGCACTCCACCGAGGCCGTCGGCGAGAAGGCCGGCGCGAATGATCGTCTGCGTCATAGCATCCATCATTCCACCAGGAGCGGCTGACCAAAACCTGAAGGATCTCGTGACGCCCCACCTGTGGACCACAGGCGATGGTGCGAAACTCTGCCCCCGTCGAGATCGTTGATCATCTCATCAAAACGCACGATGTCACCCACTGTAGGACGTGCCTGTGCGTCTCCCCGGATCTGAGCACAGGGAATCGTCATCTCCAGGGTGTAACCGCCGTCGTACCGACTCGCCGCCCAGAGCAACCCCTTTTCCCAGGCATTCGTGCCTTCCACTGCGTCGTCCGGACGCAGTGCAGGCAGCACATTCTGACTCACGAGAGCATCGTACGATGCAGTGCGCGCAGACTCACCACGACCATCGATGTAAGATCTCGACACCGTCGACTCCCCACGGTGACGCGCCGGGTGAATTGGCAACATCTTCGTCCTCGACACATGGTAGAATGTCTCTCGTAACACGGCCTGATCCTCATCGTGACGTCCAGAGGAATCCCATCAACTGCTGCGACCAGCCCGAGTTCATGCGGCCACGTGTGGCTCGCCCTACGGGGACGACGAACTGATCGATGATCTCACCCTCGGCATCCATCGCCGTCACATCCATCTTCGCAGTTGTCATATCGCTGGCAAGATAGTGATTCGTCGACTTGGCAACCTGCTGATAGCGATTTTCCGCACTGTTGATCTGATAGAGGGCGCCGCCGCCGGTCACGACGTACGCCACGGTGTAGCGATTCCGGGACAAACGCAGCGGCTCGTGCAACCAGTCGTATTGCTCAAATCCGGGGGCCCGCTGTGAATTGCTGTCGATGATGAGCAGGGTCAGATACTGATCGTCGACACGATACCAGTGTTCGTTGCCAGGCAGTTCGAAGAGACTGAAGTAGTGGGAACGCTCCGCCTGTTCGGCCGTGGGCGGCACCGTCACGAACTGACGCGTGCGTTCGTGGTTGCCAATCGCTGGCCAGAAGGGAACTCTCCCAAGCAAATCGCGAGCAGGAGAAAAAAAATTGATCAATCCACTGATCATATTGGCTGCCATCAGCGGGATCGTCGCCGGAACCTACAATGAAGAGGGCATCGGATTCGTTCTCGTAGATGCGCTGTGACACCTTGTGCCACACATCGGGTAGAGAGTGCACGTCACCCAGCGCAAGAAACCCGTAGGCCTCGGGGCTCTCGGGTAGCGTGTAGAATTCGCGCTCGCCACTGTCCATGCCAACATCTTCTGGTCTGGCTGTACTCCAGATCGACCCTGGATATATGCTGTCCATTTGCACGACCTCTTGCGTTTGGGCGGAATCCTGACCTGCTTCAGTACCCAGTGCGCCTCTGCACCGCAAAAAAAACCAACTTCGACAGCGTGTGAGCAAGTGAGTGATGACCATTCAAAAATTCGCCAGCCAGATTCGCGCGACAAATCTTGAGCGCTCGATTGCCTCCTACACCGAGGCCCTCGGATTCACCCTCGCCTTTCGTTTCAAAGATGTCTATGCTGCCATCGATCATGGGGAGCATAGACTTCACCTGAAACTTGTGGACGACCGATCCACGTGTCGAGTTCGTCCGCAAGGGCGAGTCCTCTTGAGCCCCCGCCTGATGCCCTGGACCAACCATGGAGACATGACATGACCGATTCCCCCATGCTCTACGAGATGCACATGCATACCCCCATGTGTCATCATGCCTTTGGTGAGCCCCAAGACTATGCCCAGGTTGCCGAACAAAGAGGCTTGAAGGGCATCGTCGTCACCTGCCACAACCCGACAAACGATGGCTGGTCACCGACAGTGCGCATGAGTGTCGACGAATTTGGTGAATATGTGGATCTCGTCGATCAGGCGGCGCAGGTGTGGAGGGGGCGTGTCGACGTACGACTCGGCCTCGAGAGCGACTATGTCCCGGGAATGGAGCCATGGCTGGAAGAATTGCACGCCATGGCGCCCCTGAATCATGTGTTGGGATCGGTGCACCCGCACCTGCCACAATACAAAGAACGATTCCATCTCGGTGACATTGAACAATTTCAGCGAACCTACTTCGAACATCTGGCCCTGGCCGCTGAGAGTGGACTCTTCGATACCCTGGGACATCCCGACCTGGTAAAGAACATTGAACCAGAGGCGTACGATCTACCACGGTTAATGGGCACGATCTGCGACACGCTGGACCGGATCGCCGCAGCGGGTACGGCGATGGAACTGAATACGTCAGGGCTGAACAAGGTGGTCCCCGAGATGAACCCAGCGCCGGAAATCCTGCGTGAGATGCGGCAGCGGAATATCCCCGTCGTGATCGGTGCCGACGCACACAAGCCGGAACGAGTTGCCGCTGATTTTGTTCAGGCGCTCGATACGTTGGGTGCGGCGGGCTACTCGACAGTTAGCAATTTTCTCAACCGCGAGCGCATTGAACTGCCAATCGACGCGGTACGTGCGTCGCTCGCGGGCAACCCTGCATAGCACAACTCGAGCCGCTCGCGCTGCACGTGATCGTAGCCAGGCAGGGCCACCAGTGGTTGGCAGATCGCTTCAACCTCGATCCACATATCACCGCATTCGAAGCGATAGCGTCCCTGCTCAGGTAAGACAAACCAGCTTGTCCCCGCTTCGTCGGCCTGCACCCCAAAGGGAGACAATCCTTGTTCGTCCATGGCGCGCACGAAGACCTGCGCCCCCGAAACCGGCGTGCCCTCACGAATCACTTCGACGAGGATCTCCGGTGTTCGGACCTCGTTGAGAGGCCCCACGTCGCGACCCGTCCAGCGACGAAATAGATCGCGCGACCAGCGACTGGTGGCGGTCGGTTTTGAGATGGGCTGCGACGGATCACACCAGTTCAGCAGAATCGCCGCCTTCCCCCAGGCTTTCGGCGTGCCTTCCCCCAAGGGGTCAATACGGGCATCGGCGCCACTTTGTGACGGCCAGTGGATGTCGATATCCAGCCCACCACTCAGCATCCCAGGGACTCGTCGCGAAAACACGCTGTAGTCCATATCCGCCAGATGGAAGGTCTGCAGCCCATGCAGGTTGAGATTTGGAATCTGTTGCAGGAACTCTTCCCAGCCCTCCATCAATGGCGGCGCCTCGTCGTGGCCCCACTCGGGGCCGGCGAAAATCCCCGCCTCGCCGACGCGAATCGGTTTGACTGGCAGTTCAGCTCGGATCACTTCGACAGCCTCTTGAATCGTCTCCAGACTGCTGAAGAGTCGATAACAGTCAATGAGACCGATCAGCTCGTCATCGGCCGTGGTTGGCTCGAAGGTGACCTCTGCAATGCGGGTTTGATCAAGCTCTTTGACCTTCCTCAACAGGGGCACGCAGAAGTCGGGGTCACGTGCATCGGTGACATCCCAGAACAGGATGGATGGATGGTTGCGCGAGCGCCTGATCCAGTTGTCGGCCACAGCCAGGTGGGTCGCCATGATCAGGGCCTTCTCTGCTTCAGTCGTCTCCCCTCGCGGCACTTGTCCGGTGCCGACACAGAAATTAGCTCCCACGACGAAGACACCCATCTCATCGGCTACATCGTACAGGACCTGGGGTGGGTCGTATCGATGGTGTTCGATGATGCTGATGTTGGCTTCGGCGAGATCCTGAAACTTTCTCGTCAGCCACTGCCGCTCGTAGACGTAGGGCAACGTGTGATCTCCCCACGGCATCAGTTTGTGCCCATTGAGCAACAATTGGTCGCCTTCGGCCCAGATTTCCCGGAAACCGAAACGTGTCGTCGATTCGAGGTTGCCCATCGTCGCTCGCAGGAAGTAAAGCAGCGGCTCACCGTAGGGTGGTCTGCCCCAGAGAACCGGATCTTCCCAGGGCGCCGCCAAAACGATATCCTGCGTCGATTCAGGCTCGACGTCGATCTGGTATGGCGGGAGTGAGAGTTTCAGCTCCCCGTCTCGCTCCACCCGGCAATTCAACGTCTGTTTGATGGATGCCGAAGTTTCGTTGATCACCTTCGCCTCGACGCGAATCCTGTGGTCTCGCACGGAGGTGATCACGTGCACATCTTCGATACGAACTGCCAATCGGCGCGTGAGCCACACATCAGACTCGACCCCGACCGTTGGTGGGCTGGTAAACCAGAACAGTGTATCGAGGGCTTGCTGGGTCGACTCACCGACGACATCGAAGTCTCGGTGGGCGTAACTTCCCGTGCAATTGTGGGTATAGATCAGCAGTTCGTGGTCGTGTCCGGGCCGCAGCAAGGCGCTCAGATCCACGCGCCAGGGCAATCGCATGTGGTGGTGATCACCCACGACTTCGCCATCGAGATAGAGACGCCCGTAGTGTCGCACCCGTTCAAGATCGAGTCCGAGCCCCTTCACATCCCAGTCTGCCGGAATACGCAGGGTCGTCCGATACCAGCCTGATTCCGGCGGATCTTCTTCGAATTCGCGCGATCGATGCGGCACCCGCATGGGCAACCAACCCGTCAAGGGTGGGTTGCCATCGGCGCCGGGTGTAAACTCCCACACACCATTCAGCAGTAGGCGATCCGTATCTGTTGCGTCAACCATCGAGCCCTTCTCCTGTTTTCTGATCCCAAGAAGGATAGACGAGTGCATACGCGAGCAACACTTCATCACGATCTGCGTCAACTGGGCGTCGTCGACACCGACACGCTCTTCGTGCACTCCTCGTTCCGGAGTCTGGGCCAGGTCAAAGGGGGCGCCGGTGCCGTCATCGGTGCCCTGCGCGATGCCGTCGGACCCAAAGGACAGGTATTGATGCCGTCCTTCAATCTGATCGGCTCAAGGGATGAGCGCGCCGCTCGTTGGGATATTGAACAGACTCCGTCCTGTGTAGGGTGGCTTACAGAGGCCTTTCGCCAGATGCCCGAAACGGCCCGCTCAGACCACTATTCCCACTCTGTCGCTGCCCAGGGCTGCCGTTCGCAGGACCTTGTGTCTGGCCATCTGTCCCAAGTGGGCATGTCGTCACCCTGGGATCGCGAACCTTGGGGCAAGACCTACTCAGATGAGTCCCCCATGGTGAAAGCACTGGACCTGAATGTGAAAATTCTGATGGTGGGCATCGACTACGAGTCCTCCACCTATGTCCACCTCGTGGAAGTCATGTGGTGGAGTGCGAGACTCGCTCACGATCCAACATCAACTTTCCGAGGATTGGACCGGGTGGAGTTGGGGCGCATTTGGGACCAGGAGGGCGTCTTGGCTCGAGGACAAGTGGGCGACGCAGCATGCCGTCTGTTCGAGGCCCCGGCTTACGTCGATCAATTGCTGGTCTGGGCGGAACGATTGTGAGCAGAAACACGACCCTGGACAGCTATGCGCACCTCCTTCAGCCCGCTCATTGCGCGTCCTCACCGAGTCAATCAAGTACCCCATAGCCAGACACTGGGTGGCGCCACCTGTCGGATTCGGTCGAATCCAGTTGATCGTGGAAGGCGGGAGCTTCGGTGCCGATGGCGCACCGATCACCACGGACCACTCAGCGTTGATGACGCGGTCTATGTGGAGGCGCAGCCATCGATTGATCCTGACGTGTTCTGTGCCAGTGCGGTCCGTGGAGGACGGCTCCTTGTATGTGGGCGATCTCATCCGCCCGCTGCTGTCTGATGCGGAGCTCTACGGGGGTATTCAGCCTTGGGGCATACACGGCTGGTGCACTGACTCAAGCACCCTCGCCTCCCAGGTGGGTTCTACTTGTCGTTCTCGACATCGTCAACGTGGGCCACGTTATCGGCGCTCACGTGGCCGACAACGCGCCCATCATCGAGCAAATTGTCTTCCTTTTCTTCCAACCGCTTGAACAATCGTTTCAGGTCGATGGTGCCGCCAATGGAGAACCAGACAGTCGAAACAACGGCGATAATTCCGGGCACAACGAGGTTGTAGATCTTGAACCATTCCGCCCACCATGTATCGGGCCAGGGCGTGATCGCATTCCAGATGGTCAGCACGACGAAGCTACCAAAGCCCCAGAGCATGGAATAGAGAAAGACGGACCAGGCGAGCACGCGATCACCACGGGTATACTCGGAGTTGATGCCGAGAAACGTGCGATACCACGTACGCCAGGTGATCGCGTCATGGGTGACTTCCACGTCACCCTCACGCCGGTATACACCTCTGTGCAACATGCGTTCCATGTTGAACGATTCCTTCCCCGTCAGCAGTGAAACACCCACGTAGAGGACGACACCTATCACCATGGCAATGAAGTAGATCTCCTGAGAGTTGATCGGAAACTTGTCGGGCACCACGCGCCACTCCACATATGGTTCGAGGGGGTGCGACATGCCTTCTATGACGTCACGCACACGCGAAAGCCTAGCCGTCTCCTCCAACCAGGGGTAGACGTGCTCGACCCAGGTCTTCTGTGCGATGATGCCACCGACGGCCAGTGTTGATCCCGCCGTCAGTGCGGCGAAAGCCCCTTGGGCTGTACCACGTCGCCAGTAGAGCCCGCCGACAATGCATGGCCCTGCCCCGCCGAGCCAGATGGCCCCGGTGATGGCAAAGAACATGAGGATATAGTCAACCTGAGCGAAGAACAGCGAAAAGAAGAAGGCGAAAGCCGCCACACCAGCGATGATCAGTCGCAGCAGCCGCAGCTGCTGTTTGGCTGTAAAAGGCCGCCCCCTGATCGGCAGCAGAATATCCTGTACGATGATACTGCCCCAGGAGTGCATGTACGTTGTATCGGTGCTGATCAGCAAGAAGATGCACAGAGCGCAGAAGACACCGGTAACGCCGATCGGTAGAATGTGTCGTAGGGCGACGGGAACGCGCATCTGGTCGTGGATCGCACCGAAGGTCTGGCCCGAGCTCTTGTCCTGTGACGCGAGAGCTTCTTTGACCATATCCCGCAGGGGCTCGTTCTCGTCCTTGTCCTCGAAGTGCTCCTCGCTCGACCACAGCGCCAGATCAGCTGAGACCTCACCCGTATCGAGATACTTCCGTACCTCGCGTTTGACACCGTCGAACTCTGGGTCTTGTGCCACATCGTTGACGGCCTTCCACGTCAGCTCCGCACGAGCGGCGGACGCCTGGTCGGCGAAGCGGTCATTGTTCATGTATGTGTAGCCCGCCACAGCAAGCAGGACGATCATCATCGTCTGGAAACCCGCACGCCAAGTGCCCAGTACAGCCCCCATCTTCTGCTCGTGGGCATTTATGGCGGCCGCATTGTAGCCCTGCGTGCCCGACCAGGCCATGCGATTGAACACAGTGCTGAAGAGCCCGACAAGGATGTAGAACATGTTGAAGTTACGGAGCTTGTCGATGTCGAAAGGGTTCAACATGCTCTCCTCAGCGGGCCGATCTAGCAAGGTCGGCGCCATGTCACCACTCCAGGAAAATTTCACCAGAATAGCGATGACGACGATGGCGTAGAGCGGATAACTGAGGATGCCAAGGATGCAGTCGGTCACCATGATGGTGATCTGACCGCCCAGACTAACAACGATGACTGCCGCCGACAGAAACAGTGCCATCACCAATGCAAAGGTGGGAAAGACCCAACCGAAAAAGCTGATCTCCAGCGGTAGATCGCAGTAGTAGATGAGGAAGCGCGCACCCACCGCTGGGAAGATGGCATAGTTCACGACACCGGACAGTGACTGCAACGACGCAGCATAGATGCGAAAACTGCGACTGTAACGCATCTCAAAAAACTGCCCCATCGTCATGGCGCGTGTTTCGCGATAGCGGTAGATGCAGTAGCCGGTGAGGGTCATCAGCATGCCCACCGGTACATACAGTTGATTCCAGAAGGAGTAGGCAAAGCCGGAGTTGTAGTAGGCTTCGAACAGGGCCACGACGCTGATCAGGCCCATACCAGCTTCGCCGCTGGCGACGGCAACCACGTAGCGTCCTGCGACACGGCCAGCGGCGAGAAAATCGGAAACACTTCTGACGAAGTGCTGCGCCTTCATGGCAACGTAGAAGACGAGAATGAGAGGGAGCGCGACAATTAACCAGTCTACTAAATGCAATCTGTTCCATTTCGTTGTAGCCGCCGATCAGAGCATAGATCAGCACCGGATATACGTTTCCCTCTATGGATCTGATCATTGATGCTCCTCACAATTGGATCATAGGTCAAGTATCTGATGCTGTTTGTGGCTTGCCGGATGGCGCAGAAAGCCGATACTCTGTGCGTCGGTGAATGGGTTGCCGGCAGTGATACTCTGGAAGGAGCCCTCCCCCCATTGACCGATCTACCTGACAAGGCGTCGGACGAGTGCGGTATCATCGGCGTTTATCATCTGAATCGATCAACCGATGTCTCCGTGTCACCGTTGGTCCCACCGGCCCTGCTGGATCTACAACATCGAGGGCAGCTCGGTGCAGGGATGACGGTTTTTAACCCCGATGATCCCCATTGTCTACGCACACATAAAGAGACAGGCTCGGTTCGTGAGGTCTTTCGCCTGACCCACGAAGCCAAGGCGCTGGCCGTCGTTCGCGACCATCCCGGTGTCGCCGCCATTGGCCATGTGCGCTATGCCACCTCGGGTCGCGATCAGGTCGAATACGCGCAGCCCTTCGAACGCAATCACAGCCGCACGTGGAAGTGGTTCTCTCTCGGGTTCAATGGCAACCTCGCCAACTACCCTGAACTGCGCGACCATCTGACCACGCAACGCGGCTACCACATGGTACACGGCGTCGATACGGAGATCCTCACCCACCACGTGGCGTACGCCTTGCGCGGTGAGGTCAAACCTCCACTCGTCGACGTTTTCTCGGAACTGACAGAGACCCTCGACGGCGCCTACAACATCGTCTTCCTGAATGCGGATGGTGATCTTGTCGCCGCCAGAGACCCCCTTGGTTTTCGTCCACTGTGTTATGGCCGCAAGGGTGATCTGTTCGCCGTCGCCTCCGAAAGTGTTGCCCTGCACAACATGGGAATCGACGAGATCATCGATGTCGAACCTGGCCAGATGGTTCGCGTCGACTATGCCACGCGCGAGATCCATCTGGAGCGCTTTACCGCCGCTCGCCCACACCGCCACTGCTTCTTTGAATGGGTTTATTTTGCCCATGTGAGCTCCACCCTCGACGGCAGCACCGTATACGATGCCCGCAGACGACTGGGCGAGCACCTGGCGCAAGACGAACCCGTGAGGATGAGTGAGGATTGTGTCGTCGTCGCCGTACCGGACACGGCCAAGCCCATCGGTGATGCCTTCGCCTATGCTTTAGCAGTGCCATCCTTGGAGGGGATCGTACGCAACCGCTATGTGGGCCGCACCTTCATCGAGGGCAAGGACCGCGCCCAGAAAGTACGGCGCAAATACACCCTGCTACCGAGTGTGATGCGAGACAAACGCGTTTTCCTCGTGGAGGATTCTCTCGTGCGCTCGACGACCCTGCGAGATCTGATTCATCGTACTCGCAAGGAGGGCCATGCCAAAGAAGTGCATGTGCGCATTGGCTCGCCCCCCGTCATCGCGCCCTGCTTCTATGGCATCGACATGTCCACACTTGGCGAATTATTTGCGCCACACTATCTCGGCAAAGACTACACGCCTGAAGATCTTGAGCGCGCGGGCCAGGAAATGGCAGACCGCCTCGGCGCTGACTCGCTCCGCTACCTACCAGTGGAGAGTATCGGCCCCTCCATCGGACTACCCCATGAGACTTTGTGCACTGCCTGTGTGACAACACAGTATCCCACCGAAACGGGTTCACGGATCTACGCAGACGAGATCTCCCGACCTGACCACGGCGCCGGTCGCGCCTTCGAGCGCATCGCAGAAACCTGACCTCACACTGGATGCCAAATGAGAGATCGACTGATCATCTACAACGACGATGGCATCCAGAGGCTCCACCACGGTGCACCGGGACGCGTCGACGAATCGATCCGTTCATGGGTTGATTTTTTTCTGCAGCAATGTCATGTCGACGTCTTCGCTTTTTGCACGGTCTTCCCCAACAAGACCCCTCACGAGACGACCGTCGGCGAGCGCTAGGTACAGACGGCGGGGCCCGTCCGCGCCCTCGTTGACTGGTCTCAGGCAAAGCGACCGACAAAACGTTTGCTGGGCGTGCCCCCCAGCCTGGCCGAGCGCCCCGGTCTGGGGCTCGACCCTGAAACCTGGATCCGTGCAAGCTAGGTGGACTACGTGGTACCCGCCGACTTCATGTGGCTCGATTACGGGACGCTAGTCGAGGACTATGTCAGACGTTGCGAGG
>Ga0114999_10004264_pt1 | contig 17411 bp, 16 predicted proteins | sample ArcticOcean_MG_C_3_FD_89820 | JGI IMG/M metagenome (GOLD analysis project Ga0114999, IMG submission 89820) | Marine microbial communities from western Arctic Ocean - ArcticOcean_MG_CB8_126 | ecosystem: Environmental > Aquatic > Marine > Oceanic | place: Arctic Ocean: Canada Basin | collected...
CCAACATAAGCGTGGCGGAGACGAGGTGGTTTCGGAAACAGATGCGCGGCCCGAGAGGGTATCCTCAGCCCTCTTCGGGAGCGCCTGGCGTGCGTCGTGACGAACCCTGCCTGGAGGACAGCAACTCGGTGAGCCGCTGCTTCAAATCCTGGGCGCTGAGTCCCCTGGCGAGCCCACCGCCGACAGCGAGAGAGATGGTCTGGCTCTCCTCGGAAACGACGATGATGATGGCATCGGTCTCTTGCGACAAACCAATCGCTGCCCGGTGGCGGGTACCCAGCCGCTGGTCTTCTACCTCTTCGGCAAGGGGCAGCGTGCAGCGTGCGGCCACCAGGGTCTCCCCATCAATGATGACGGCCTGATCGTGTAGTGCCGAGCGCGGGGTGAATATCGTCGTCAGCAGGTCTGCTGAAACCCGAGCGTTGAGCTGGACGCCCGACTCGACAATGGCCTCCAGTCCGGCTTCTCGGCCCAGGGCGATCAGTGCCCCGTAGCCGCGCTCGGCAAGCTGCTGAGCGCCAGCCACCACCTCGTCTATGACCCGGCTGGGCTCCGCCTTGTAAAACCAGTTCAACAGCGGGCTCTGTCCCAGGGCGACCAGCATGCGGCGCAACTCTGGCTGAAAGAGAATGACCAGAAGGATCAGCAGGATGGAGCGCATCTGTTCTAACAGATAGGTCACCGCCGTCATGCTCTGCCAGTGTGCGGCCAGCGCCAAGGTCACCAGGAGGAAGAGTCCACCTAGCATTTGCGCCGCGCGCGTGCCGCGAATCAATCCGAAAAGACGGTAAGTGACGAAGGCGACGACGAGGATATCGACCGCTGACACCACCGAGAAGGGGATGAAGCCGAACAGCTTGAAGAGAACCAGCGAGTCTTGCACGGAAGGACCTCAGCTCTGAGACGGCTCGGCAACCGGCGCTGGCCTGGAGCGGTCCCAGACCGATGCGCCTTTGACCAGCTCCGCCATGCGTAGTGCACGGACCGTCTCGACGACATCGTGCACCCGCAGTATGTGCGCCCCACGGGCGGCGGCCAGAACCGCGACGGCGATGCTGCCCTCTAACGCCTCTTCAGCTTGGAGACCGAGACTCTTCCAAATGAAGGACTTGCGGGAGGCACCGACTACGACGGGCCGGCCGAGGGCCGTGAACACGTCAACGTGACGAATCAACGAGAGATTGCCTGCCGTATCCTTACCGAACCCGAGACCGGGATCCACGGCCAAGCGTTGCTTTATGACGCCACCGGCGACGGCTTCGTCGACGCGATCGGTGAGAAAACCAAGGACCTCGCCGAGCAAGTCCTCGTACCGGGTGTTCGTCTGCATGGTCTGGGGACGCCCTCGCCGGTGCATGAGAACGAGCGCGGCACCTGTTGAGGCGACGACGTCGAGCATGTCCGGATCATCGGTGAAGGCGCTGATGTCGTTGACGATATCGGCACCCGCGTCGAGGGCCTTGCGTGCCACGAGCGCCCTCGTCGTGTCGACTGAGATCGGGACATCGGATTGGCGCCGTATGCCTTCGATTACAGGTACCACACGAGCGCACTCTTGTGCAGCACTGACTTCGATCAGTTCGCCGTACAGGGGAGGCCGTGATGATTGGCCGCCGATGTCCAGCACGTCGGCGCCTTCGGCAACAATCTTTAGACCACGCTCAATCGCCTGATCGGCCTGTTGGTATTGGCCCCCGTCGTAGAAGGAGTCCGGCGTAACGTTGAGGATCGCCATGACGTGAGCTCGCGTCGACAGGTCAAGCTGCCTGGCCTCACCCAGCTGCCAGATCACGGTGCCACCTAGAGCTCTGGCTCGGGACGCCCGCTCTGGGTATCGGCCGCTGTGGCATCGCCCGGGCTCGAGCCGGGGCTTAAGTCAGGGCTCGAGTCGGGGCCATCTCCGACATCGTCGTCTTCGTCCCCTTCACGGATGACTGGCTCGCCGGCAATGACCTTGTCCATGTCAGCGCTGTCGAGGACTTCATAGAGCAATAGCCCTTCGGCTACGGCGGTTAGCTTGTCGTGATTTTTCTTCAGCAGATCACTGGCGGACTGTTCCGCTTCAAGAACGAACTTTTTGATCTCCTCATCGATCATTTGAGCCGTGTGCTCACTGAAACTTCGTGTCTGCGTAAACCCCTTGCCGAGAAAAACCTCATCATCACCACTGCCCAAGGAGAGCGGACCAAGATTGTCGCTCATGCCCCAGTCACAAACCATGGCCCTGGCCAGGGCCGTTACCTGCTTGTAGTCGGACGTGGCCCCGGAAGTCAACTCGCCGAACACCAGTAGCTCGCTACAGCGGCCGGCCAAGCCGGTGATCAATCGAGCCCTGCATTCAGTCAACGTACGGGTGTGCGTTTCTTCCTCGAGCCAGGACACCATGCCAAGAGCCTGACCGCGCGGGATAATGGTCGCCTTGTTGATAGGCGGCGCACCGGGCACCAACTTGGCCACCAGCGCATGCCCGGCCTCGTGATAGGCCGTTAGTTTTTTCTCTTCTTCCGTCATCACCATGCTGCGACGCTCAGCGCCCAACATGACCTTGTCCTTGGCTTCCTCGAGATCGACCATGAGGACAGCATCGCGATCACGACGTGATGCCAGCAGCGCCGCTTCGTTCACCATGTTTTCCAGATCAGCTCCCGAAACCCCAGGAGTGGCGCGCGACAGACGCTTGAGGTCCACGTCGTCAGCAAGCGGCACCTTGCGGCTGTGAACCTTGAGGATACCTTCGCGCCCTCGTACGTCCGGCAGGGGCACGACGATGCGTCGATCGAAGCGGCCAGGACGCAGCAAAGCCGGATCCAAAACATCCGGCCTGTTGGTCGCAGCGATGAGGATAACTCCATCGTTGCTCTCGAAACCGTCCATCTCCACGAGCAATTGATTCAGCGTCTGCTCGCGTTCGTCGTGGCCACCGCCGATGCCCGCGCCGCGGTGCCTGCCGACCGCGTCGATTTCGTCGATGAAGATGATACAGGGAGCGTTGGTCTTACCCTGTTCGAACAAGTCGCGAACTCGTGAAGCACCAACGCCGACGAACATTTCGACAAAATCAGACCCACTGATACTGAAAAACGGCACCCCGGCCTCGCCGGCCACGGCTCGGGCAAGGTGGGTTTTTCCGGTACCAGGATGACCGACCATCAGCACCCCCTTGGGTGCCCGCCCACCAAGACGCTGGAATTTCTTGGGATCTTTCAAAAAGTCGATGATCTCTTCTAGCTCGGCTTTGGGCTCGTCAACGCCGGCGACGTCGCCAAAAGTCGTCGTGCGCTTGTCTTCCGTGAGGATCTTCGCCTTGCTCTTGCCGAATGAGAACAATCCCTTCGGGCCTCCCTGCATTTGCCGTAGGATAAAAATCCAAAGGCCGATGAAGAGCAGCCAGGGGAGGAAGTTGATCAGCGCATTGTACCACGGGAAAGGCTTGTCTTCGAAGGAGAACTCGATGCCGGCATCTATCCACTGCTGCTTGGTCGCGGTATCAATGGGGCCCAGATTGACCCAAAACTGCGCACCGTCGGTCAGCGTACCATGGAAAATTTCCATCCCGACAACTCTGCCACTTTCGATGACACCGTCGCGGAGGAATTGCTGGTACAGAGGATATCTCACCTCCTGGGAGTCCGTCGGCATGCTATCGTACAACTTGGCGGCGAACACCATCACCAGGATGAGAAAGATCCAGAAGGCGCGGCTACGCGATGGCCAGCTCCACGAAAAGCGGGGCTCGCCTTTGTCTTTCCTGGCGGCGGATTCGACTACTGGAGCGGGCTCCGGGGTTGGCGCGGCGTCTACAGGTTCGACGCGACCATCGACCTCATCGCTTCCGGGCTCCGCAACGCCGGGCTGGTCTTTTACCGGCGGTGCGCTCGATTCGGGCGCTTGTTGTGCTCGGGTAGAACTGTTGGGCTGCTTCGGCTCTTCCATTATTCAGCATTCATGCTTGTTCGGGAAGTGGGTATTGTCCAACCAGGTGGAGATACAATATCTGTTTCGACCTCGGCTTGACCCTGAATGATTGTGCAACTCGCAATCCGGCGACCCAGGCAATTTGTTCTCCGCTGGTCAGGAGAATCACTTCATCTCTAAGAAGACGAGGCCACTTTTCGTCGACGAGGAGGTCGCTGATTTTCTTGCTCCCTGTCATACCCAACGGCTGCAGTCGATCACCCTTTCGTATCGAACGCAGGGTCAGGGTTTGATACTCGATCTCGTCTGCATCCAGCGCCGCTCGCCATGTGCCCAACTGAGGTCGCAGCTCATTCATCAATGACGCGGGCAGAAAACGCGCCTCCAAGCTGACGCCGCGAGCGCAAATCCGGGTAATTCCCGGTAGCTCCATTGACATCTTGAAGGGGTTGGGCGTTCCGTCCCGAATAATCAGCCACTGCGCGGTGCGCTGGGCCCACAGATCACCGCAAAGCCGGATGATGCCTTTGTCACTCTTGCCCACCAGGTCGACAAGGCGCTCGACGACGTCGAAACCGCCCGCCGCCTCGACTGAAGGCATCTGTGAGAGTAGCAGCCGCAAGATCCTGCGCTGGATAGCTATATGATAACGGAGTAGGGGTGACGCAGCAAGGATGACTTTGCCGTTGGCTTGCGCGCAAACTACTGTTTCCAAAGCTGTTTGCGCTTGTGCAGCAAGCACCGCCTCATCGTCCCGGAGCACCGTAGCTGTATGGCCAAGCGTGCGGGTAAGCTGAGGATTGTAGTCTGACTCGAGGTGAGGCAGCAATTGGTGTCTGATACGATTGCGCAGGAACCTCGTGTCCGTGTTGGTCAAATCCTCCCGGTAGTCGAGCTCTTTCTCGGCAACGTATTCCTCAATCGTCTTCCGTGAGAAGCTCAGCAGGGGCCTCAGGATTTGCCCATCTCGGAGGGCTTCCATGGCTGCCAGGCCACGTGTCCCACTGCCGCGCAACATCCGCATCAGCACCGTTTCTGCTTGGTCTGAGGCATGATGACCAGTGGCGATGTAACGGCTTTCAGTCGCCATCCTGACCTCTTCCAGAAACTGGTAACGCAGCTCACGCCCGGCTGTTTCGACGGAGAGACCGGCGTTGTTTGCATGCTCGCCGACGTCCATTGTACGTGTGTGGAAAGACAAGCCAAGAGTGCGGGCTACTGCGGCGACGAATTCAGCATCGCTGGCGGAATCCGGGCGCAAGCCGTGATCGAGATGGGCCACAACAACATCGTAGCCCAACCCCTGCCTGAGTTCGCACAGCACATCCAATAAGGCGATCGAGTCGATGCCGCCAGATACCGCCGCAATCACCCGGTCGCCCGGATTGATTGAGGCTACCTGCCGAAGGAATGTCTCGACACCAGGCAGCAGCTCGCTCACTCGTTGCATCAGCAAAATCTCAGCGGATGAAACCTGTTCGGCGTGGAACACGGATTGCTACTCAGGTAGCGATAGCCGACCACACGCCTGCAACGATCTTGTGAAAGGACGATACCTGCGATGGCTTCCTCTCCCAACTCAAAATTAGATTCAATTAAGATCCAAACGGCACGGATGCTCGAGATATACGCCCTACTCAGGCGACAGCTGAAGGAGGGCGACATCCATTTGCCACGCGAAAAGCAAGAGCAGTTCAGCGCCGCGATACGAACGATTGCCAGAAATATGGTGCAGTTACAATCGTTCTACCTGGCCCAACAGGAGGAAGAAACTTCCAAGACCGCAGCCCGTCAGGAAGTGGCTTCCAGGACCCAGCCCATCTCCGCGCCGGCCAAACTCCATGCCTTGGCGAGTGGAGCTGGATTGACGCCTGAAGACCCTGCCTTCGCGGCATTGCCAGTGTCGCCGGCCGAATTGCAGGAGTTGGATGAGATTGTCGACCAGGTTTTGCAATGGCACATGGCCAACGGTGACGTTGCCTGAAGCCATCCCCACGGCTGCTGTACAGAACCGGCAGCGCCGGCACCTTCCGTCCGCTTAAATAGACCTATCCTTTTGATTGGCCAAAGGTTAGCGCTGGACAATTCCAGTGTCAATCTCGGTCGTCCGCACAGTGCCCTACAGGTCGACCCCTCTTGACAAATGCACGAATGTGCAGTAAATATTTGGGTAGGAGTATAGTACGCGCCCCCTCCTCGATGGAGATCTGCCCATGCCCAAGGAACTGACGGATAGACAGCAAGTAATCTTTGACTTCATTTCACGAATCATCCGCAGTCGCGGCGCCCCACCGACGATTCGTGAAATCATGGATGAGTTTGAGATCAGCTCGACCAATGGGGTGCGCACAACCTTGGCGGCCTTGGAGAGAAAGGGACATATCCGACGCCTGCCCCGGCTTTCCCGTGGAATCGAATTGGTTGAGTCCGCCGAAACGGAGATGTTGGCGCTAGAGACTATTGAAGTGCCCATTCTGGGAAGAGTAGCCGCTGGGGCTCCCATTCTTGCTGCTGAGAACCTCGAAGGTGTCGTGCATGTGGATAAGTCGATGGCAACCGGAGGTGATCTGTTCGCACTGCGCGTACAGGGTGAAAGCATGAAGAATGCCGGCATCCTCGACGGTGACCTCGTTGTTGCCCGGCAGCAGGAGCAGGCCAACCGCGGCGAGATCGTCGTCGCCGTGATCGAGGATGAAGCCACCGTCAAGCGCTTCTATCAGGACCCCGATGGCGTGCGTCTTGAGCCTGAAAACGAATCCTTCCACACGATCCACGTCACTGCCGATAGTGGTGAGTTCCGGATCGCCGGCAAGGTCGTGGGGCTGATGCGAAGATTCTGAGTCTGTGTAACAACCCGGGTCACCTACTCGGGTGTGCGCTGCTGTGCCGACTTGAATTAACTCGGTCATTACTCGTTCGTATTCCCAAATGAAATCGATTAGTGACGCACCGGGCGACCGCGGCCGTCGTCGACGCGATGCGCTGACGATCTTCCAGTCGGCCGTCGATGCCGCGGACCCGGAACGCTGTGTGCACTCCGCTGTTCAGCTAGAGGGTGATCGGCTGACTGTTACTGGTGCACGATCCCCCTACGATCTCAGCAATTTCCAACGCATTTGTGTGGTCGGCGCCGGCAAAGCGACGCCGGCCATGGCGGCCGCTGTCGAGGACATTCTCGGTGACCGGATTACCTCTGGTGCCATCAACACCAAATACGGGCACGCCGACCCGCGCTTGCAGCGCATCGCCACCATGGAGTGCGCCCATCCGATTCCGGATGAAGCTGGAGTTAAAGGCACCGCCCGCATGGTGCGTCTGCTCGAAGAGTGCGGCGAGGACACCCTGGTCATCTGCCTGTTCTCCGGCGGCGGATCGGCGCTGATGCCGGCTCCGGCGCCGGGAATCTCTCTGGCTGAAAAGCAGGAAACTACCCAACAACTGCTCGCCTGCGGCGCTACCATCGACGAGATCAACACCATCCGTAAACACCTGTCGCTGGTGAAGGGTGGGCGCACGGCCAGACTGGCCGCACCTGCCACCGTCATCTGTCTCGTGATCTCCGATGTGATTGGCGACAAGCTGGATACCATTGCTTCGGGGCCCGTGTTTCCGGACCCGACGACCTACGGTGACTGCCTCGCAATTTTCACCCGCTTCGAATTGCTTGAGCGGCTGCCAAGCGGAATCCTCGAGTACATGAGAGCAGGAGAGCGTGGCGAGGTGCCAGAGTCAGCGGGTCCGCAAGATTCCTGTTTCACCAGGTGTTTCAACAGCGTGGTCGGCAACATCACGCTGTCGATCGAGGCGGCACAGAAAACCGCCGCAAAGCTGGGCTATCAACCATTGATTCTGTCTTCACGGATAGCCGGCGAAACACGAGATGTGGCTGCCGTTCACGCCGCCATTGCGCAAGAAGTCGTGCTCAGCGGACATCCTCTTAAAGCCCCTGCGTGCCTCATCAGCGGGGGAGAGACTACCGTGACTTTGAAGGGGTCGGGAAAGGGCGGGCGCAACCAGGAATTCGCCCTTGTTGCAGCCATGGAACTTGGTGGCTGGGATGGCATCACGGTGTTGAGTGGCGGTACTGACGGCACTGACGGGCCAACGGACGCCGCTGGAGCCGTGGCCGACGGAGAGACCGTTGCACGGGCTCTCGCCCTTGGGCTAGACCCGGCCAGCTATCTGAATGATAATGATTCCTATCACTTCTTCAACGGCCTCGATGATCTCGTAATTACGGGGCCTACCGGAACCAATGTGATGGACCTGAGGCTCTTGTTGATCTCATGATCCTCGTCTCCCAATCAGTCCTCCAATAATTGACCCCAGAGATCGGCGGACATCAGTCCATTCATTGGTGGAACAGCGGGCTGGTTCAGGCGTGTTATGTGGGGGTATGGCTTGACGACGATACGGGGCCTAGCCACTGCTTTTCTTGACACCCCCAAGGTGACGGGTATAGGTTTGTTTTTGCACCATTTAGCTTCTTTTTGATTTCGACCAGCTTGGCGACACTCGGGTGCCCAGCAACTCCTTTACAACCGTCTCCTAGCACCATCATTCTGGCACCATCACCCTAACACCATCGACCCCCATGCCGCGACGTTTTTCAATTTTTCTGTTAGCCAGCTTCATTGTTGGAGTGCCCTTCCTGGCTCAACCGAGCTTGGCAGCGTCAGCTTACGCCGGTGAATTCCTGGCGGTTGGTGCCGGTGCCCGCGCCAGTGCTCTGGGCAACGCCTATGTCGCGATGGTCGATGACGCGACGGCCGGATATTGGAACCCGGCTGCCCTCGCCGCGGTAGGCGACGGCGAATTGCATTTCACCCACGCCGACCGCTTTTCCGGCCTGGTGAGTCAGGACTTTGTCGCGGTCTCACTGCCACGCTTCGCGCTCTTCGACGGTGGAGCATTCAGTCTGCTACGGGTCGGCGTCAATGACATCCCGTTCACTCGACTGCAGAACGAGGCGCTACCCATAGGACCAGACAACCGTCCGTTGGTCGCTTCGACGGAGACCAGTCAGGATCTGGCTTTTCTGCTCTCGGGAGGACGCCAGCTTTCAGATGCGCTCGACCTGGGGGTCACCGGAAAAGTCATCTACCGCACCATCGATCAGTTCAGCGCCTACGGCTTCGGCCTCGACGTTGGCCTGCGATTCCACTTCGCCAACGGCCTGGTGTTGGGCGCCAATGTCCGGGATGTGACATCAACTCCTATTGTATGGAATGAGGGCCTCGGCACCGATCACATCAGGCCCTCGCTGGGATTGGGGCTGGCCCTGCAACGACCGCTGGGAGCCGGCATGGCCTCTGTGTCGCTGGGTTCGAGAGCGGGCGGCAATGCCGAAGACCATTCAGGTGCCGAGCCCATCAACGCCGGCATCGAATATGTGTTGGGTAGAATGGCGTTACGTGGTGGCCTTGATGAAGGGCGCCAATCATTGGGAGTAGGAATCGACTTGCACGATCGGTTAACCCTGGATGCTGCCTATCTGCAGCATGACGATCTGGAGTCCACCTACTTCTTCAGCGGTTCAATCGGACTCTGAACTCAACAACCTCTTCTTTTGACTCCCCACCTGGGGATGACAGTCGCTGCGGCTATGCAGCGATTATCGGGCGCCCTAACGCCGGCAAGTCGACCTTCTTCAACGCCGTCCTTGGACAACGTTTCTCCATCGTCACTTCGAAGGCGCAGACGACGCGGTCACGCGTTTTAGGCGTGCTGACGCGAGGGTCGACTCAGACCATCTTCCTTGATACACCGGGCCTTCTTGAGCCCAGCTACCGGCTGCACCAGTTCATGGTGCGACAGGCCGAACGGTCAGCAGCCGAAGCCGACGTCACCCTCCTGCTGGTGGACGGAACACAGCCCTTCGACCGCTTCGACCTGGTCGAAAGTCTGATCGGCCGGCTCCATGTGCCGGTGATCGCGGTGATCAATAAGATCGACAAGATCCCGCTGGAGAGACTCGGTTCGATGGTCGAGGAAGTGCGCACCCGCCTGGACCTCGATGAGGTCTTGACGATGTCGGCGCTACGCGGGGAGCATGTTGACGAAACCCTGAATCAGCTTGAACAGAGAATTCCGTTCGGCCCCAGACTCTACCCGGAAGACATGATCGCGGAACAACCGGAGCGCTTCTTCGTCGCCGAGTTCATTCGGCAGGCCGCTTTCGATCAGCTATCCGAGGAACTGCCCTACTCAATCGAGGTGGTGATCGACGAATTCCGGGATCCACCGGGATTGGATGTCGAGATGTCAGCCAAACCCGGGTCAAGTGGTGGCCAGAGCGCGACCAAAACGTACGTGAGCGCCACCCTCTTCGTTGAGCGTGAGAGTCAAAAGGGGATCGTCATCGGTCGCAAGGCCAGCCGCCTCAGAAGCATCGGCAGCGCCGCTCGCAAGGAGGTAGAGATCCTCCTCGACCGGCCGGTGTTTTTGGATCTACGGGTTAAAGTGAGAGCGGATTGGCGGGACAAAGAAAGAGATCTGAAAGAATTCGGTTACGAATGATAACGCAGGCGGAAGCGCAATGAAGGTCCTCGTCGTCGGCAAAGGCGGTCGCGAACACGCATTGATCTGGAAGATCGCCCAGTCTCCGAAGGTTGAGACTATTTTTGCGGCTCCGGGCAGCCCTGGAATCGCGACGCTGGCGACCTGCCTCACAGACCTGCGCTTGGACAAACCCGCCTCGGACCCCGAAGGGCTATTGGCGGAGATCGATCGCCTCGTCGATTTCGTCAGGGAGGAAGGAATTGATCTGACGGTAGTCGGCCCTGAGGACCCACTCTCTGTTGGCATTGTTGATCGACTCGAGGCCGGCGGCCACAAGGTCTTCGGGCCCACCGCCGCTGCGGCCAGGCTCGAAAGCGACAAAACCTTCTCGAAGGATCTGATGGTCAGGTTGGGCGTGCCCACGGCAGCCCATCGGTCATTCGATAACAGCGATGAGGCCCGCGCATATATTCGCGCGACCGGCGCACCAGTCGTGATCAAGGCGGCTGGCCTTGCGGCCGGCAAAGGGGTGACGGTGGCCGCCACGGTCGAGGAGGCCTTGGCCGCCGTCGACCGGATCATGGACCAGTCGATATTCGGCGATGCCGGCGCCCAAGTCGTTATTGAGCAGTTTCTCGAAGGTGAGGAAGCTTCTGTGTTTGCCATTACGGATGGCGGCGATTTTGTGACTTTGATTACGGCTCAGGACCACAAGCCCATCGGTGAGGGCGACGTTGGACCGAACACGGGAGGAATGGGGGCCTACGCTCCTGCCCCCGTCATGACGCCGGAGCTTGTGCGCGCCGCCGAAGACGAGGTGATCCGACCGGTACTGGCCGAAATGCGACGCCAGGGAACCCCCTTCCGTGGTGTGTTGTTCGTCGGGCTCATCATCACGGACAAGGGCCCGATGGTGATCGAATTCAACTGCCGATTCGGAGATCCTGAGGCACAGGTGGTGCTACCCTTGCTGGCCTGCGATCTCGTTGAACTGATGGAGGCCGCCGCGGATGGTGCCATCAGTCGCGTCGCCAACGTTCCAGTGAGCGCTGGCGCCGCGGTCTGTGTTGTGCTGGCCTCCCACGGATATCCCGGTGCCTATCGAACGGGAAAGGACATAAAGGGCCTCGACTACTTCAACGGTCGAGACGACCAGACGGCATTCCACTCTGGAACGACCATGAAGGGTGGTTCGATCGCCACCGATGGCGGCAGGGTCCTGGGCGTGACCGCACTGGGAGAGGATATCCCCAGCGCCCTTGCCCGAGCCTATGAAGCGGTTGACAAGGTCTCTTTCGAGGGCAAACTGTACCGACGCGATATCGCCCACCGGGCGATGGCCCGATTGGGCCTGCCAATCGCCCACCGTGGGAAATCCAAATAGAGGTACCGACTAGCGAGGTACCGACCCAAAAAAATACAGCATAGAATAGCTGCTTAATAGAAACAGCGTCTCGTCGTTGGATTGACGAGACGCTGTTGTTTGATTGCCAGGTTGTCGCGGTTTGGGGCTGTCGTCCCCGCGAACTTCAACTACTATCCAGCCACAGTATCGACGATCTCGCCTCTACCCACCTGCCGCTGGGTACTCGGAGCTTCACGCTGTTCCTGGGCCTGCGCCCGGGCCTCTTCGGCCTGGGCACGTTGCTCCGTGCGCTCTGCCCTTTGAGCCGCTGCTGCCATCTGCCGCTCCTCGTTTCCTACCTGCCGGGAGCTGCCTGCAGCGTTTCCGGACGACTGTTGCTCCGCGCGCGCCTCGCGTTCTTGGCGGGCTTCGTTGCGACCTTCAGTCCTCTGCTCTTCTCGCTCTTCGCGCTCTGCACGGACTTGCTGCTGCTGCTGTCCGTTCTGTGACGCGGCGCAAGCAGTTAAGCCCTCCCGCCAACCCTGGAACATGGGCCTGAAAGCGAGCCCTGGGCCAGTGGCACACGTGTAGTTCGCGGACGCCGAAAAGCAGCCCTATTTTTCCCCTCACCTAGGGAACGACCCGTTTGACCTCCTAACACCCGTTTTGAACCTATGACTGATGACGTCTTACGCCTGCGCAACATGCGTTTTTATGGTTACCACGGCCTCTTTCCGGAGGAGGAGGCATTGGGCCAACTCTTTGAGGTCGACGTTGAATTGATCGGCGATTTCTCCGCCGCCGCAACGGCCGATGACCCCGCACTGACCGTTGACTACGCGGCCATCTACGAAGTGGTCGAAAAGGCAATGGCGCAACGATGCAAACTGGTGGAAGCGCTCGCCGAGCGCATTGCCGAACGCGTTGGGCAGGCCTGCCGGCCAGTGGAAGTCCTGATTCGGGTGCGGAAGCCGCATCCACCGGTACAGGCTCATTTCGATGGTGTGGAGGTAGAGATTCGGCGAATCTATGAGTGAGATCGCCTACGTTGGAATCGGCTCGAATCTCGGTGATCGTCTCGAGTTTATGCGCCAAGCCCTGGACGATCTCGGGCAGCACGAGGGCATCGACATCGCGCTACGGTCCTCGGTCTATGAGTCTCCGGCACTCAACAGGGAGCAACCGGATTATCTCAATGCTGCGACCTCGGTGCAGACTGACCTGGCCCCCGCCGAATTGATGAAAGCCCTGCTCTCCATTGAGAAACGCCTGGGCCGCATACGGGAGACCAAATGGGGGCCGCGCACAATCGACTTGGACGTACTGCTATTTGGAGATCTCGTCCTCGCGGAGCCCGGGCTGGTGGTGCCGCATCCACGGATGCTCGAGAGAGGCTTCGTGCTGCTGCCGCTGTGTGAAATCAACCCGCTGCTGCAGTACCCGGTCGATGGCCGGCCGCTGGCAGAGTACGCACTCGCCTGTGACGACGGCACCCGTCGATCGAGTTCATTCCGACTGAGCTAAAGGAGAAAAGAGGCTTGCTTTGCCCGGCTGGCGCGGGCGAAGCGTCTACTTCAGGAGGGTCAAGCGGCGTCTCTGGATACCAGAATCGACCTTGAGTTCGATCGAGTACGTGCCACTGGCAACGGTGCGGCCGCGCTGGTCACGCCCGTCCCAGACGATCTCGTTTGCTCCAGCTGGATAGTTGCCAAGAGGCCAGCGGCGCAGACGCTGCCCGTTGACGGCGTAGACCGCCAACTGTGCCTCCGCGGAGCGGGCGTTGATGTTGAAGCGGATGGTCACAGCGCCGTTGAAGGGGTTTGGGAAGGGCGCTGACAGCTGGGGGCTGAGGCTTGGTGCTTCAACCCGTTCGGAGATCGCCGTGATCAGCGGCCTGTTGGCCGAAACCGTGTAATCTCCGCCTTGAAACGAGGTCTTACCGACGATCAGTGCTAGGCTGTCGATATTCGTCACGGTTGTGGTAGCGCGCATTTCTCCGTCCAGGTCCAACTCCATGAGCTGGGCCGTCTCCGCCCTCATGACGTAGGCCCACACCTTGAAGCGGCCACTGTCTCCGCCGACGAAGTCTATTGACAAATCACCCGGGGTTCGAAACAAAATGGTTGCCGTCCCCCACTGCCCGCGAACTTCCCCCATGGCATCGATCAAGGGCAGTTCGTCGACCGGAAAGGCGACCGAACTCCGTTCCCCTATCGCACTGTAGCTGGCATGGCCCCCTCCGCTGACGTAGTTGGCTACGACCCACTGGCCCCAGGCAGAATCAAAGTCCTCACCAAGACCTCCAGCAGCGAAGGCATCGTCGATGCCGAAGCGTCCATTGCGTGGCTGTGCCACCAAGTCGCGGATGAACGGTTTGCCGAATCGCTCAGCCAGAAAAGACGATAGTAGATAGGTCGATCCGTAGTACGCGGGAGGTGCCCTGGCCGGCCAGTTGGTAAAGTCGACATCGGGTTGTGTGAGGAAGGCCGGCACCGCCGCAGGGTCGGCTTCGGGAAACCCGGTCAGCTCTTCAGCGTACCCGGACAGCCCCTCGTTGATCCAGCTCTCTTCGTCGGGGTCATGACCCCAGTGGATGAGATGCTGAAACTCGTGGGCCAGCGTCCCCCGTGCCAGGTAGGAACTGCGGCGTACGGCTCGTTCGTCGAGATAGATCACATCCCGACGCAATTCAGGAACAGGATGCCCGGCAACCGCAGGATCGAAATAACCGATGAAAACCGGATCGGCGATATCCAGTATGAGAATGAAAATCTGCTGGTGACCGTCAACATCGGGCGGATCCCCAAAGGCTTCTGACGAAAGCTCAAAGACACCTCGGGATGGGTCTGCTGGGGTGGAGCGGTCGAAGAGTTCACCGATACCATCGACATGGGACTGCAGCACCGAGCCGCCGTTCGTATCCCATTGCCGATCCTCGACAAAGACGAAGGAGTTCTCACCCACATGCTGACACGTCGCCTGCAGCAGAATGGGTGATCCCGATATCGGAAAGCTGAGTTGGGTACCGACCGTAATCTCCTCGATCTGCCCAATCTCCTGGACCCGCATGATTGAGGAAGGTTGTTGCACGTTCCCATCAACCTTCGCTGCTTGCGGGATGATTCGCTGCGACGCTTGGAGCTGAGCAGCCCTGAGCGCCAGCCATTGCGTACCGCAGACCCTCCCAATCCCACCGCCGTCACCCGATTGGGCCAGAACGATCGTTGACCACATCGCCAACAACGGCACCGCACGGGTGCAATTCCGAATGCTATTGAGAAGATGGTTCATCTATGAGGAACACTGGCTGGGTGAAGCTGGTCAGAATCTTCTCACGAGCCCGACCTGGAAACGATCGATGTCGATCGGACCCAGCAGTAGCTCGGTTTGCGGACTATCCTGCGCGGATCCGGATCGCGAACCCAGGCGAGCCGCATGGATCGCCGCGGCCACGTGGTTGAAGACCACCAGGCCGGTGACAAAAACGGCGTTGCGGTCAGCCCTTTCTCCGGAATTGCGTAAGTCCCGGTAGCGCTCGCGCGAGGAGTCTTCGTCCCACTCCCAGAAATAGCTGGGGGAATCGGGGTAGAGCACAGCCTCGGGGCCATCATCGACGCGGGCGATCTGATTGTGCTGGTGACGGCTTTGGTAGAAGCCAAGATCGTCGAAGTACTCCCCGTCTTTACCTGCTGATTGCGCCTTCGCGTGTTCGGCTGCATAGGTCTGGTAGTTGGTCTGGCGCGAATCACCCAGGCGTTTGAAGCCGAAGTACCCGGACCACAACGCCGCTTCCATGGCCATGAAGCGGGCGCCACTGGTGGTGCCACCGCGCTGAAGTTGTCCCCATCCGGGCACCAACAGCGACGACCAAAACTCACGGCCTCCAGCCTCGGCTGCGCTAGTCGTCAGCAAAGTCAGCAGGGCACTGACGGTGACCGTTGCGCTGCTCGGACGTCGCAAGATGGATAGGAATTTCGTCATGATCAGTAGAATGGTTTGTAGGCCATCAGGATGGGTGCGCCGCCGCGTATACCATCGCGGGTGATGAAGGCGAAGCGCGTTCTGCTCTCGATAGCCGCGACATCTTTTCCATCTGCCGCCAGACGGGCCACTCGGGAGGCATCGAGGGCACTCAGGGCATGATTGATCAGAATGAGGCCCCTGACGGTCAAGGCTCGTTCCAGAAACTTGTTGCTGTCATTACGGCGGTCCTCGTAGGTGAGCCGGATGTCAGAACTGAAGGACTCGACCGCATCCACGGCCGAGGGCTGCACCGGATTGCCGTTGGCATCGGTCAGGTCGGACCAACCGGAAACGAATTGGTTGTACTTGCCAATGAGCTCGTAGTACTGTTGTGACTCGGACTCAGGACAATTGGCGAGCCCGTCGATTCCATCATTGACGACGTAGACACTGCACGGCAGCGCGTGGGTCAGCGAGGAAAATCTTGATCGCGATGAGATGCGCCAGCTGACATAGCTTTGCGGATCCCATTCTTCGCGGGCGGTGGCGCGAAACTCATCAACGACGTCGTTACCCTTGCTATCCCACTTTGACCATAGAGCCCAGCCCAGCGCCTCGAGGCCCAGGAACACGGCGGCGCGTTTGTGGTTGCCAGCATAATACTGACCGGCACCCGGCAGGAGCGCCGACAGAAACAACGCCTTCCCTGGCGATTTGGCGCTGTTGCTTCTCTGAATGGAAGGCGTTGCTGCGTCTTCCTCCGGGTCCTCCGCTGTAACTTGGGCTACCGCCGCGAGAGCGCCCGGCGCGGCCGCGGCCATTGAAGACGGGGAGCCGAACAGACGTCTTAGCGGCAAACCCAGGGTCGCGGGAATCTCGTCTTCCGCCATGATGCTGGAAGCCATCTCCTCAACGGTGGCAGCCATCGTTGAGGTCGGCTGGCTCAACAGGGAATGAACGGTCGCTGCTGAAGGAGCCTCGTCAGCCTGGACGACGGTGCCAAGAAACATGGGGATCAGGCTCACCTGCCATAGTAACCGGGCGGCGGACCGTACCGTCGAGTGGTACTGCCTTCTGGCCGTCACTCGATCTGGCTTTGGATTTGACACAATAGCGGTCCTTTCAAGAGTCGACTTACAAATACCCGAAGAGCATGGTGAAATAATACTTCCATGGGTCGCGTTGCGCCGGCTCGTCGATGCCGTAGGCAACATCGAATTGGACCCGCGTTGGGATACCGTAGTACGAGAGCAGGTCAAACCGAAGTTGGCCGCCGGCATCACGCAGGGGGCCCTTTCGATTGAGAATGGGATCCGGATCGTTGTAGTCGTCATCCCAAGCTTTGCCGATATCGGCGTACAATGCCCCGTAGACTTTGTCTATGTACAGATGGGCGAGACGCTGACGCACGTCGGACAACAACGGCACGCGCAAGGTGATGCTGGCCATGGCTGCCTTACGGCCTTCCAGGCTATAGAAGCTATAGCCCTTCATAAAATTCAAGCCACCCAGATGGTAGTCAAAAAAATCGTTGACCAGATCATCGTCATCGACATTATCGCTGGCAATCCAGCCCCCGTAAAACCTCAAGCCCAGACCGCTATTCCCGGGAAGGCCAACGAACTCCTGCCAATCCAGGGTGAATTGATTGTAGAGCAGACGCAGGTACTGCTCGTCGAGGAAGGAG
>Ga0114999_10004266_pt1 | contig 17406 bp, 16 predicted proteins | sample ArcticOcean_MG_C_3_FD_89820 | JGI IMG/M metagenome (GOLD analysis project Ga0114999, IMG submission 89820) | Marine microbial communities from western Arctic Ocean - ArcticOcean_MG_CB8_126 | ecosystem: Environmental > Aquatic > Marine > Oceanic | place: Arctic Ocean: Canada Basin | collected...
GACGCCGGCGCAGATCGGGCAGGTCTCCGTGCTCGCCTCGACCAGGCTGGAACGCAGCCGCTGACGCGACATTTCCAACAGGCCGAAATTGCTGATCCGGCCGATCTGGATGCGGGCCCTGTCCTGGCGCACGGCTTCCTTCAACTGCCGTTCGACCTGGCCGTTATGGCGCGATTCGTCCATGTCGATGTAATCGATGACGATCAACCCGGCCAGATCGCGCAGGCGCAACTGGCGGGCGACCTCGTCCGACGCCTCAAGATTGGTCTTGAGCGCGGTTTCCTCGATATGTCGTCCCTTGGTCGCCCGGCCGGAGTTGACGTCGATCGCGACCAGGGCCTCGGTCGGGTTGATGACGATATAGCCGCCGGATTTGAGCTGCACGACCGGCTTGTGGATGTCGTCCAGATGGGCTTCGACCGAATAGCGCTGGAACAGCGGCGTGTTCTGTTCGGAATCCTTGTAATGCTGAACCCGGCGGGCATGGCTCGGGATCATCATCTTCATGACGGCCTTGGCGGTCTTGTAGCCTTCCTCGCCATCAACCAGGACTTCCTCGATATCGCGAGAATAGAGATCGCGGATCGAGCGCTTGATGAGGTTGCCTTCCTCGTGAATCCGGGCCGGCGCGGAGGATTTGAGGGTGCTTTCCCGAATGTCGTCCCACAGCCGGACGAGATACTCGTAGTCGCGCTTGATCTCGGCCTTGGTGCGTTCGGCTCCGGCGGTGCGCAGGATCAGGCTGGTGCCGGTGGGCACGCTCAGGTCGGCGATCACGCTTTTCAGGCGCCGGCGGTCCTTGGCGTCGCTGATCTTGCGAGAAATGCCGCCGCCCCGGCCGGTATTCGGCATCAGCACGCAATAGCGGCCGGCGAGCGAGAGATAGGTGGTCAGCGCGGCGCCTTTGTTGCCGCGTTCCTCCTTGGTGACTTGGATCAGCAGGATCTGGCGGCGTTTGATGACTTCCTGGATCTTGTAGCGGCGGCGCAATTGCGCCTGGGCGCGCCGCTGTACCATTTCCTCGGCGACGTCACGGTTGCTGCCGTCGATATCTTCGTCGCCTTCGGCATCCTCGGCCGCGCGCGCGGCGTCATGGCTGATCTGGGCTTCGTTTTCCTCGGCGATCAGCGCTTCGCGGTCGGCGACCGGAATCTTGTAATAGTCGGGATGGATTTCGCTGAAGGCGAGGAAGCCGTGGCGGTTGCCGCCATAATCGATGAAAGCCGCCTGCAGGGACGGTTCGACCCTGGTGACCTTCGCGAGATAGATATTCCCCTTGAGGGGCTTAAGACCGGCTGACTCGTAATCGAATTCCTCGACCCGGCTGCCGTTGACGACAACCACCCGCGTCTCTTCGGGATGACTGGCATCGATCAACATTTTCTTGGTGGTCATACAATTGTTCTCCAACTGGCGCGGCGCCCGCCGGGTCGCCCGCGAAGGGGCGGCGAGGGGTGGGCGGCACGGGAAGCCGGCGGCGCGCGTCATGGCTGAACGGGCGCAGACCACAAAAAGCGGATGCGCCGTCCGATTGCCACGTTGCCAGTCGGGCGGTCGTCGCCAGTGCCGGGTTCCGTGTCGATTCCAAAGGGGACGCGTTGAGAGGCGTCATGTCACGATTCACGTGTTGTTTCTTGTCCTGTCGCGAACTGAAAGCCCGCGTGCGTGTTGCACGGAATGACCCATCGGGTCCGGACAGCGACGTTCAGCCATCCGTCTTGAAACCGCGCTGAGTCGAGAATAGGGACTGGCGCGCCCATCCACAACGTCAATATTTCGAGTTTGTCCTTTGCTTTGAACTTCGCGCTTCTTCAATCCAGCGCGCGCAGTTCTGCGGGAGATGCTTGAAGTATTCGCGTGTGTATGCATATAAATTGCATGATAAAGCACTAAAGGCCCAAAGATGTCGTTTGGAAAACGGGCAATAGTCGCGCTGGTCGCAGGCCTTTTGATCGCCACGGCGACCGTGTCGACAGGAAACGCCGCCGCGAAGCCCGCGGCGACCGGCGTTCGCTTCGGCATGCAGGACGATGCGACCCGCTTCGTCGTTGAGTTGAGCGCGGCGGTCGGCTTTCACATCTTCACCTTGCCTGACCCTTATCGCGTCGTGATCGATATGTCGGAGGTCGCGTGGCGCCTGCCCAGTGAGACCGCGGATACCGGGAACGGCATCGTTTCGGGCTTCCGCTACGGCCTGTTCCGGCCGGGAACCACGCGGATCGTGCTCGACGTGACCAAGCCCGTGCGGGTCAAACGCTCTTTTCTCCTGCCACCTTCCGGCAAACAGGGCCATCGCTTCGTGCTGGACCTGGAGCCGGTGACGACGGCGACCTTCGATGGCGAGGCGCGCCTTGTGGCGATCGCCACGCCGGAATTCCGCCCCGATATATCGGTGGTCAAGCCGCCCGCGCCAGCCGGTGCCGCGCCGCATGTCGGGCGCAGGGTCGTGGTGATCGACCCCGGCCATGGCGGCGTCGATCCCGGGGCCATCGGTTCCGGTGGCACGCGCGAGAAGGCGGTCGCCCTGGCCGCCGCGTTGGAAATCAAGGAGCATCTCGAGGCGACCGGCCGCTACAAGGCCGTTCTGACGCGCGACCGCGATATCTTCGTCCGGTTGCGTGATCGGGTCGCCCTTGCGCGCAACGCCGGCGCGGACCTATTTATTTCGATTCACGCCGACTCGATCGGCAGCAGCAAGGTCAAAGGCGCTTCGGTCTATACCTTGGACCACGACGCCTCCGATAAAGAGGCGGCGAAACTGGCCGCCAAGGAAAACAAGGCGGATATCATCGCCGGGGTGAATCTGGCCCATGAGAATCCGGAATTGACGGATATCCTGATCGATCTTTCTCAGAGCTGGAGTATGAACGAGGGCGCGCGCTTCGCGAATATGTTGATCGGCGAGTTGCGCCGCGCCACCAGCACCTTGCAGAGGAGTCATCGTTTCGCGGGATTCGCCGTGCTCAAGGCGCCGGATGTGCCTTCGGTGCTGCTCGAAATGGGCTATCTTTCCAATCCGACCGAGGAAAAGAATCTCAAATCCAAGGCCCATCGGCGCAAGATAGCGGCGGCCGTTGTGAAGGCCGTCGACAGCTACTTCGCGCATCACGACCCACTGTCGCGCTCCTGACCGCAACATGGCCGAGTTTCTCGCGGCCATAGCCGAGCCACAATTGCGCGCTATTCCGCAAGCTGCCATAACAAAACGACAATCCGTGCCGTGCCTCGTTGGGCTGGGGCACGCGGGGCCGAAAAATCCATGCGCCTTCTGATACGCGTCTTCGCCTTCCTGTTCGTGCTCGGCCTGCTCGGCGCCGGCGCCGTGGCCTTTGGCCTTTGGCACTACAGCAAGGGCTTGCCCGAACATCGCCAGCTCGCGGATTACGAGCCGCCCACGGTGACGCGCGTTCACGCCGCAGATGGCCGCCTGCTCGCCGAATTCGCCACGGAAAAGCGCGTTTTCTTGCCCATCAAGGCGATTCCCAAACGCGTCATCAACGCCTTCCTGGTTGCCGAGGATGCCGATTTCTACAATCATCCCGGGGTCAACCTGCTCAGCATCGCGCGCGCGGCCCTGCAGAATCTCAAGAATTTGGGGCAGAACCGCCGGCCCGTCGGCGCTTCCACGATCACCCAGCAGGTCGCCAAGAATTTCCTGCTGACCAACGAGGTCTCGATCGAGCGCAAGGTCAAGGAGGCGTTGCTCGCCCTTCGGATTGAGAAGGCCTTCACCAAGGATCGCATCCTCGAGCTCTATCTGAACGAGATCTATCTCGGCCTCGGCTCCTACGGCGTCGCCGCGGCCGCGCTGAATTATTTCGACAAACCGCTTTCCGCGCTGACGGTGGCCGAAGCGGCTTATCTGGCGGCCCTGCCCAAGGCGCCGAACAACTATCATCCGACTCGACAATACTCCGCCGCCAGCGACGGCCGGAACTGGGTCATCGGCCGCATGGTCGAGGTCGGTTTCATCGACGAGGAAAGTGCGACCGAGGCGAAGCAGGAGCCGCTGGAGACGCGCGGCCGGGCGGAAACGCAGAGCGCGAGCGCGCCCTATTTCGCGGAAGAGGTTCGGCGCGAGCTGATTGGCCGATTCGGCGAGAAGGGCCTCTATGGCGGCGGGCTTTCGGTCCGCACGACTCTGGACCCCGCCCTCCAAGGCATCGCTGACAATGTGTTGCGCGCCGGTCTCGTCGATTATGATCGGCGCCACGGTTGGCGCGGCCCGATCGCGAAGATCGACCCTGCTGTCGATTGGAAAGAGGCTCTGGCGGCGACAGGCCCGCCGGCGGGCCTGTCGCCCTGGCGTCTGGCGGTGGTCCTGGAAGCCGATGCCAAATCCGCGCGTATCGGCCTGCTCGGTGAGGCGGTCGAGGCCCGCAAACCGGTCGAAGCCGGCGAGGGCGGCGAGACGAGCGAAACGGCGGCCTCGGTTCCGCCGGTCGCGCAGCTTTCGCCCGTGGCGCCCTTGGAAGGCACGATTCCCTATGCCGAGGTCCGTTGGGCGCGGCCCTGGCTGGAAGATCAGCGTTTCGGCAACCAGCCGCGCGATCTGACTGAGGTATTGTCGCCCGGAGACGTGATCGCGGTCGAGGCGGTGGCCGAGGATTCCGACCGCAAGGCCTATCCCGAGGGAACCTTCACCCTGCGTCAGATCCCTGATGTCCAGGGCGCCCTCGTCGCGCTCGACCCCCATACCGGTCGCGTTCTCGCGATGAGCGGCGGGTGGAGCCAGGACGGGAGCGAGTTCAACCGCGCCAGCCAGGCGATGCGCCAGCCCGGCTCCGCCTTCAAGTCTTTCGTCTGTCTGACCGCGCTCGACAACGGATTCACGCCTTCCTCGATCATCGTGGACGGGCCCTTCGTGATGGATCAGGGGGCCGGCCTGGGGAAGTGGAGGCCGGCCAACTATTCCAACAAATTCTACGGGCCCAGCACGATGCGCCTGGGTTTGGAGAAGTCGCGCAATCTGATGACCGTGCGCCTCGCCCAGCTTGTCGGCATGGACAAGGTCGCCGAGACCGCCGAGCGGTTCGGCGTCGTCGACAAACTGCCCCAGCATCTCGCGCTTGCCCTCGGCGCGGGCGAGACGACCCTGCTTCGGCTGACCAATGCCTATGCCATGTTCGTCAACGGCGGCAAGCGGATCACGCCGACCCTGATCGACCGGGTCCAGGACCGCAACGGCCAGACCGTCTATCGCCATGACGAGCGGCCTTGCGACGGCTGCGTGGCGACCGGATGGCACGATCAGCCGGTGCCCTTTGTGCCTGACACGCGCGAGCAGGTGGCCGACCCGATCAGCGTCTATCAGATTGTCTCGATGCTCGAGGGCGTTGTGCTGCGCGGCACCGCCACGCGCGTCTCCGCGGTGGGCAAGCCCCTGGCCGGTAAGACGGGAACCACGAACGGGTCCTTCGACACCTGGTTTGTCGGCTTCGCGCCAGATCTCGCGGTCGGCGTTTTCGTCGGCTTCGATCAGCCGAAGACCCTGGGCGCCAAGGAAACCGGGTCGTCGGCCGCCGCGCCGATCTTCCGCGATTTCATGGCCGAGGCCCTGGCCGACCGGCCAGCCGTGCCCTTCCGGGCGCCGCCGGGCGTGCGTCTCGTGCGCGTCAATCGCGACACCGGGGTGCCCGCCGGGTTGGGCGATAGCCATGTGATCCTGGAGGCCTTCAAGCCCGGCACGGTGCCCGAGCCCGGTTCGGCCCAGATCGTCTATGACGATTCCGATTCCGGCGGCTCCGCGCCCGGCATGCGGCCGGCCGATGCCTCGGTGGGGACCGGCGGCCTCTACTGATCCGGCGTCGGCGCGCCCTTGCGGGGGACCGCGCGCGAAGCTAGAAACCGGCCCGACGTCCAGCGGACTTTTCGATGGGCGGGACAGAGCGGAGCGAAACCATATGCGTGCCGAACTTCAGGCCACAATCGAAGAAATCGAGCAGTCGATGGCGCTGCTGAGGAGGTCTCTTTGACCTTGAGACCGCACGCCCCCGCCTGGACGAACTGAACGCCGAGGCCGAAAACCCGGACCTCTGGAGCGATTCGGCCCGCGCCCAGAAACTGATGCGCGAACGCACGCGTATGGAACGTGCCGTTCATGGCTATGACTCGCTGAGCACTGAGTTCGCGGACGGCGTCATGCTCGCCGAAATGGCCGAGGAAGAGGGCGACGAGGGCGCCCTGGCGGAAGCCGAGGCGGGGCTCGCGGCGCTGCGCGACAAGGTCGGCAAGCTGGAAATCGAAAGCCTGCTGTCGGGCGAGGCCGACGCCAACGACTGCTATCTCGAAGTTCATGCCGGCGCGGGCGGCACCGAAAGCCAGGACTGGGCCGAGATGCTGGCCCGGATGTATGGCCGCTGGGCCAACGATCACGACTGCAAGCTGGAATGGTTAGAAGAAAGCCTGGGAGAAGAGGCGGGCATCAAATCCGCCTCCATGCGCATCTCGGGCGACAATGCCTATGGCTGGCTCAAGACCGAATCGGGGGTCCATCGGCTGGTCCGCATCTCGCCCTTCGATTCGAGCGCGCGCCGCCATACCAGCTTCGCCTCGGTCTGGGTTTACCCGGTCGTCGACGACGACATCGTGGTCGAGATCGAGGACAAGGACCTGCGCGTCGACACCTACCGCGCCTCGGGCGCGGGCGGCCAGCATGTCAACAAGACCGACAGCGCGATCCGCATCACCCATCTGCCCACCGGCATCGTGGTGCAGAGCCAGAGCGACCGCTCCCAGCACCGCAACCGGGCAACGGCGATGGCCATGCTCAAGGCCCGCATCTACGAGGCCGAGCTGCAGCGCCGCGAGGCGGAGGCCCAGGCCCAGGCCGATTCGAAGAGCGAAATCGGTTGGGGCCACCAGATCCGGTCCTACGTCCTGCACCCCTATCAGATGGTCAAGGACCTGCGCACCTCGGTCGAGACCAGCAACACCCAGGGCGTGCTCGACGGCGATATCGACCGCTTCCTGGAAGCGGCCCTGGCCCAACGCCTCAAAGGCGGCGAAAGCCGCGCCGAGGCGGCCGCCGAGGACGAAGAGCTATAGCCGCAGGTTGCCGCCCCGCGCATAGGGGAGAGAAGGCCATGATCGACTATTTCAATCCGCCCGGCCTGGCGCCGAGGAAGACCTATTCCCACGGCGCGGTGGTGCCCGCGGGCATGCGCCTGGTCACGATCGCCGGCCAAGTCGGCAATCCGCCGGGCGGGTCGATCGTCGAGGGATTCGATGGCCAGGCCGAGCCCGCTTTCGACAATCTGTTCACGGCCCTGGCCGATATCGGCATGGCCCGCGAGGATCTCGTCCGCATCAACGTCGATCTGACCGACCGCGCCAATTTGGCGGCCTATGAGGGGCATTTCGCGCGGCGCATGGGGGCGGTCAAGCCGCCCGATACCCTGCTGATCGTCGCGGGCCTGGCCCGCGCGGAATATCTGATCGAGATCGATGCCTGGGCCGCGAAGGCGGATTGAACCCCGATCGATGCGGGGGCGTTGCGGCGCTTAGAGCGAGCGCGGCACGTCCAGTTCCAGGATCACCATGCTGAAGGCGTAGGAGATTTCGCCCTCGTCGTCGTCCCGGTAGAGGGTGCCGATGAACTCGTCGCCGAGGCAGACCTCCAGCGCGCCCTTGAGCTGCGGGTCCTGGCGCAGGGCGATGTCGGTGTTGCGGAACTTGGTTTGCAGATAGCGCTCGACGCGCAGGATTTCGTTGCGAGTCACGTGACGATGATCTCCAGGTTACGGGCTGGCCGGGAGAATAGCCCTTGTGACCCGCTGCGCGCAAACGTCCCCGCTAACAGCCCGGCGAACGACGAGTTCAGACCTGGAAGCTCTGCACCAGGCTGCCCGCGACCAGATACCAGCCGTCCACCAGCACGAAGAAGATCAGCTTGAAGGGCAGCGAGATCATGATCGGCGGCAGCATCATCATGCCCATGCTCATCAGGATGGAGGCCACGACCATGTCGATGATCAGAAAGGGGATGAACAGCAGGAAGCCGATCTCGAAGGCCCGCCGCAACTCGGAAATCAGGAAGGGCGGAACGAGCACGCGGAGGGAAATATCCTCGGGGGTTTCCACCGCCTCGCCGCCGGCGATATCGAGGAAGAGGGCGAGGGTGATCAGCACCGGCGTTGGGCGGCGTCTGCTGCAGGCTCAGGGCGCTGCGCAGGAAGGACAGCACGATCACGATCCGGGTGAAGGAGGTGACCATCACCAGGATTGAGGGGGCGAGGCTGAGAATCGTCAGCAGGGCGATCAGCTGGACGATCGCCCCGGTGGGGGGGATCCGCCGCCGCCCAGGTCCAGGGTCACCGCCTGGGCCGCGGCCCCGCACGTGCCGCCGATCAGCAGGGTGCCGGCCAGCGCCGTCAGGCGCGCGAGACGGCGGATCATGCTGTGCCCGCGTTGCCGGGTTGCTCGGAGCCGCTCTCGCTCTGGGCAAGGGCGGCGGCGAAACCCCGCTCCACATCGGCGATGATTCCGGTTTTGACCACCGTATCGCCGGTCGGCCCGAGCAGCACCAGATGCTCGACCCCGTCGCGCCGGATCAGGACCAGCCGCCGCTTGGCGTCGACCGGCGCGAATTCGACCACGCCGATGCGCCGTCTGCGCGCGGCTTTGCCGCCCCCCGCTCCGCCGAAACTGTGGCGCCGCGCCAGCCAGGCCAGCACGACGATCAGCGCCAGGACGAGGCCGAAGGCAAGCAGGAAGCGGAAATAGCTTTCCATATCCATGGCGGCTCAACGCCCCCCCGTCTTGAGGTTGCCTGTTCCGGGGGCGTCGGTCCTGGCATAGGCCGTGGCCGCGCGACGTCGTCGGCCCAGGCTGTCCATCTCTCCCTTGAGGGACTGATGGCGTTTGCTCATGGACAGCGACAGCTTTTCGAGTTCGTCGAACATGCCGATCAGGGGCGCCTCGAAGGCACGGGCCCGCCGGCGTGGCAGGTCGGCCAGGGCGATCGTCTCGCCCCGGGCCAGGGTGTCGCGCGCCGCATGGACGAGGGAGGACGCATCCGCCAGGTCCCGCGCCGGATATCCGGTTCCGCGATCATGGCTCTCACGACTCGTCTCCGGCGGCGAGACGGTCGATCAGCGCCATCACCACATGGATCGGCGCGGCAGGAACGCCGTCGCGTTCCAACGCCGCGATCGCCGCCGCGCGCTTTGCTTCGAAGTCGTCCTCGATCTCGAGATCGGTCTCTTCGGTCCGGTTCGCGTTCTGCACCAATGCAGCCCCTTCCTGGGTGCCCTGGATGCGAATGGTTACCGGACGTGGTTAAGAAATCGTGTAGATGCGCGTCCGAGTCAGCGCCTGCGCCGCCTGCGGGGGGTGCGCGCGATGAAATAGATCACCGGCGAAACCGCGATCGCCCAGAGAGCCAGCATCCAGAAGGTGTTGTTATAGGCGATGGCGGTCGCCTGAAGCTGGATCTGGTTTTCGATCCGCCGCAGCCCGCGTTCGCTGCCCAGGCCCCAGCTTTCGGCGATGGCCGGTTCGCGGAACAGCTCGTTGTATTGTGAGACGTTCTGGCTGAGATCCTCATGACTCACCTGGACCGCCTGGGTGAGGACGATGATCGCGATGGTGATGCCGATTCCCGAGCCCATATTGAGCATCAGGCTATAGAGGGCCGAGACGTCGGTCCGGTAGCGCGGGTCGATGGTCGCGAAGGCGTAGGTGGTGACCGGGACATAGATCAGGGCAATGCCCATGCCGTAGACGATTCCGGCGATCCAGATTTCCGTCACGTTGGCCGAGAGGGACCAGCCTGACATGATCCAGCAGCCCGACGCGATCATCAGGAAACCGGCGCAGACGACATGCTTGGGATCGATCACCTTGATGACTCGGCCCACGATCAGCATGGCGAAGACCCCGCCGATGCCGCGCGGCATCAACAGCCAGCCGATGGTTTCGACCGGATAGTCGTCGATATTCTGCAGGCGCAGGGCCAGCAGCACGGTGGGCGAATTCACGACCAGCGCCCAGCAGAAGATAAAGACGAAGCCGACGATAGCGTTCCGGTCGCGGAACATCGCCGGCTCCAGGAAAGGTCGCATCGTGGTCAGGCTGTGGACGACGAAGATATAGAAGGCCGCGGCCATGACGGCGAAGGAGACGAGGATTTCGATAGAATCGAACCAGTCGAGGCGTTGTCCCCGATTCAAGATGAATTGCAGCATGGTCACCGCGATGGCGAGGGCGATGAACCCGCTCCAGTCGAAATGCCGGCTCGGGTTGCGCTCGACCTTGGGCACGAAGGCGACCGCGAAGAATACCAGGACCGCGCCCAGCGGAATGTTGAAATAGAACACCCAGGGCCAGCCGTACTGCTCGGTCAATATGCCGCCGATCCAGGGCCCGGCGACCGGCGCGATGGTGATGCCCAGGCCCCAGAGGCTGAGCGCTCTGCCGTGCTGCTCCTTGGGAAAGGTGTCCAGCACGATAGCCTGGGACAGCGGCATGATCGGCCCGGCGAACAGGCCCATGATCATGCGATAGACGACCTCCTCCTCCAGACTCGTCGCCGTGCCGCAGAGGAAGGACATGACCGTGAAGCCGACCAGCGCCCAGACGAAGACGTTCTTGCGTCCGAACCGGCCGCTGAACCAGCCGGTCGCGGCCACCGCGATGGTCATGGCGACGATATAGGAGGTCAGGACCCAGGAGATCTGATCGCGGGTCGCCGAGAAGGTGCCCTGCATATGGGGCAGCGAGACCACGATATTGGTCTGATTGAGGATAAACAGGGTGGCCCCGAAACACATCGGCACCATGATGAGCGCCCGCTGGGCGGGCGTCAGATCGTGGGCCTGGGGTGGAGCCTGGGTCGCTGCGGTCATACCGTCATCAGGTTAAGGGAAGGAATCGGCTGGGGCCCGATTGTCCGCCGAACGGCATGCCCAGGCCAAGCCCGTCGCGCGCATGGCCGATAGACGCCCAGCGGGAGGCAGGGCACGATGATGGACTTGCAGAAAATTCGGGGGTCAGCATGAAGGACTGGAACACGATTGCCTACGAAGCCGAAGACGGAATCGCCCATATCCGTTTCGACCGGCCGCAGGTACTGAACTCCTATGACCTCGAGGTCATGCGCGAATTCCCGGAGGCGTTGCGCGCGGCCGAGGCAGATGATTCCGTCCGCGTCATCGTGATCAGCGGGGCCGGGCGCAGTTTCGGCGCCGGTTTCGATCTCAAGATAGATTGGTCCGAGGCGTTCGGCGGCCGAGGGCCACAGAGCACGCGGGCGATGCTGCGCGCTTGCGTCGCCTTCGAGATCACACCCTGGGACTGCGAGAAGCCGACCATCGCCATGGTTCGGGGCCATTGCCTGGCCGGGTCCTGCGAGGTCGCGATGATGTGCTGCCTGACCTTCGCGTCCGACAATGCGCTCTTCGGCGAGCCCGAGATCCGCTTCTCGACCGCGCCCCCGGCCATGGTCATGCCCTGGATCGTGGGGCTGAAGAAGGCCAAGGAATTGCTTTATACTGGCGATCTCATCGGTGCGGAGGAGGCGCGTGAGATCGGCATGGTCAACCGGGTCTTCCCTGACGACCGGCTGGAGGCGGAGACCATGCGCTACGCCCGGCGTCTGGTGGCGATCGAGCCGGAGGCGGCGCGCGCCATGAAAGCCGCGATCAACTATTCGGCGGAGACGGCGGGCTTTCGCCAGGCCATCGACTATGGCATCGAGACCGGCGCCATTCTCGACGCCACCCCGACCGAGATGTATCGGCGCTTCAGCGAGATCAGGAAGAAGGAAGGCCTGGGCGCGGCGATCCGCTGGCGCGAAAGCCAGTTCGAGGACCGATCCGAGGGTTGACCGCGCGCGTGTGGGGCCAAGACTCGGCCGCGCGGGACAAGGAGGGTGTCAATGAGCCGGCCGAGAATCGAGATTGCGCCAATCGCGGGCGCGCTGGGGGCGGAACTGTGCGGCGTCGATCTGAACGACGCTTTGAGCGACGAAACGGCGGCTGAAATCCGCCGAGCCCTGCTCGACCGCCTCGTCGTCTTCTTCCGCGACCAGGACCTGACGCCGGAGAGCCTAATCGCCCTGGCCCGGTGTTTCGGCCCGATCGCCATCCATCCCATCGCTCGCGGCCGCGACGACCATCCCGAGATCGTCGAGGTCGTGCGCGAGCCGGGCGAGATGCTCAACTGGGGCTCGAAATGGCATTCCGACACGACCGGAATCGAAAACCCGCCCCTCGGCTCGATCCTCTATGCGCGCGAGGTGCCGCCCTTCGCCGCGGACACCTGCTGGGCCAATCTCTGCCTCGCTCATGATACCCTGTCCGACGGCATGAAGGCGCTGCTGACGCGGCTGCGCGCGGTCCATTCGACCGGTGCGCCCGGGCGCTACGCCGATTTCTACAAGAGCATGCGGGCCTTGGAGACGGGCGAATCCGAGGCGGTGCATCCGGTGGTCCGCACCCATCCGGAGACCGGCCGGCCGATCCTCTTCGTCAACCGCTCCTTCACCCGCCGCTTCGAGGGCATGACGGAGGAAGAGAGCCGGCCTCTGCTCGAATTCCTCTTCAATCATTCCGAGCGGCCCGAATTCACCTGCCGCTTCCGCTGGCACCCGGGCTCGGTCGCTTTCTGGGATAACCGCTGTACCATCCACGACGCCCTCGCCGATTTTTGGCCCGCGCGCAACGCCGGCGCCGCCGACACCCGCCGCGTCATGCACCGGGTAATGATCGAAGGCAATCGACCGGTGTGAGGCGGCGCGCTTCGCTATAACCAGCGCCGCACCTGCGCCTTGTAGCCGCGATACTCCTCGCCGAACTTGCCTTCGAGATAGCGTTCCTCACGCGCGATCACGCCGCAGGACATGACGGCGAGGGCGGGGAGGACGAGGGTGAGTGCCCAGGCGTTTTCGTTCGATCAGGGCGAGACCGAGATAGACCGCCGTCAGGGCGGTATAGATCGGATTGCGCGAATAGCGGTAGAGGCCCGAGGTGACGAGGGCGGTGGTCGCGCGGTAGGGCTCTATCGCCGTGCCCGCCTTGCGAAAGCGCAGGGCGCAGGCGATGACGATGGCGAGCCCGGCGGCGACCAGCGCGCCGCCCGGCCAATCGACGGCCGCGCCGCTGCCGGCCTACCGTGAGGCGCATCGCGTTCGATGCCCTGGTCAACCGGCTGGCGGAGTGATTGAATCCCCGACCTAAGGGTCCGGCCGGCTATCGCCGAGGGAGGCGCGTACCATGAAGACCAGCCTGTTCTGCTATCTCACCAATCCGGGCCTCAAGCGGCCGATGGCCGAGATCCTCGACGACATGCGCGAGATGGCGGTCGAGATCGACGAGGCCGGCTGGGACATCATTTGGTTCGCCGAGCACCATTTCGGCCATGAGGGCTACGACGTCACCCCCAACGCTATCCTGCTGAGCGCCGATGTCGCCGCGCGCACCAAGAACATCAAGGTCGGCCAAGCCGCCAATATCATCACCTTCTGGCATCCCCTGCGCCTCGCCGAGGATATCGCGATGCTCGACCATATGACCAAGGGCCGGCTGGAGGTCGCGCTCGGTCGCGGCCTCTACCACCGCGAGGCCGTGCATCTGAACCCGACCGCCGATATCCGCGACGACGAGCAGAACCGCGCCCTGTTCGACGAAACCCTCGAGGTCATGCTCAAGGCCTGGGGCGAGGAGTTCTTCCAGCACAAGGGGCGCTTCTATACCTTTCCCGAGCCGGGCATCGTCTGGGATCACGGCATGAGCCCCAAATCCCCCGACTACATGAACATGGAGACCAAGGAGCTGACCAAGCTCTCGCTTCAGCCGCGCTGCTACCAGCATCCCCATCCGCCGCTCTGGCAGGTCGTGGACACGCCGCGCTCGATCCGCGGCGCGGGCGAGAAGGGCATCAACGCCATCATGTGGCAGCCCACCGTGCCCGTGCTGAAGGAGCGTTTCGGCTGGTACCAGGAAGCCCGCTCGGCGGCCGAGGCGCGCGATGTGCCGCTGGGCCACGGCCTCGCCGTGATGCGCGACCTCTACATCGCCGACACGATGGAGCAGGCCAAGGAAGACGCCGGGCAGTGCATCAACGACCTCTATCAATACGTCTGCTACTGGCGCGGTTTGGGCAACATGCTCTGGCTGAACGAGGACCTGCCGCCCGGCGGCAAGCTCGATCCGCTGAGCCCTGGCGGCTCGCTCGAGGCCCTGACCTACGACTGGCAGCATCCGCGCAACCTGCTCTTCGGCACCGCCGATTACGTCATCGAGAAGATCGAGGAGATGAAGCGCGAGCTGAACCTCCAGCATCTCGTGATCCACGCCAACCCGCCGGGCCTGGCCCAGGACAAGGTGATGAAGAGCCTGCGCGCCTTCAACGAAAGGGTCCTGCCCCATCTCCGCACCCTCGGCGTGAAAACCGAGGCGGCGGAGTAGGGCCGGAATTCATCAATAGGTGACATAGTGTCGCGGTTGGCGGGCGACGGGGCTTGAACGGACAAAGACTTGTCGTCCCCTCACCTCAACCCCTCTCCTTGGGGAGAGGGAGGGGCCCATCGCAGAGCGATGGGAGGGTGAGGGGAGAACGAGGCCGGCGCCATGGCTGGAGTATCTTGGCCGTCGTCGCAGGCTCGGATGGAACGAGAACGCTTTAGGGGGGAACGGATGCCCTTGATCGATTGGCACAGCCATGTCTGGCAGCCTGAGCATTTCGAGCCGAGCCAGGGCGAGGAACTGACGACCCGGACCGGCGCCTCGCTCGATGCCGGGCCCTCCGTCCATGGCCCGGCCGTGGCCGAGACGGCGGACAAGTTCGTTGTCATCGCCATGTGCTGGCGGCGGTTGGGGGTCCATGTCACCAACGACTATGTCGCCGATTACGTGCGCGGCTTCGGCGGCCGGGCGGCGGGCATCGCCAGCGTCGATCCCTCGGACGAGGACGCACCCAGGGAACTGGAGCGCGCGGTGCGCGAACTCGGCCTCAAGGGGGTCAAGCTCTCGCCCACTTATGCCGGTTTCGATCCCCTCTGCCCCGAAGCCTGGCGGGTCTACGAGACGGCGAACCGCCTGGGCATCGTGATCTACTGGCATATGGGCGCGGCCTACGCGATCCAGTCCACCTTCGAACACGGTAACCCTATCCGCCTCGACCCCATCGCCCGCGAATTCCCCAGGATGCGTCAGGTGATCTGCCATATCGGCCAGCCCCACACGGCCGAGACGGTGCTGCTGATGCGCAAGCACGACCAGGTCTTCGCCGATCTCTCGGCCCGCTTCCACCGGCCCTGGCAGCTCTACAACGCGATGATGCTGGCGATGGAATACAAGGTGACGGACCGGTTGCTTTTCGGCAGCGATTTCCCGGTCCGCCCTAGCCTCAAGGCGGCCGAGGAGTTCCGGGGGATCAACGAGGCCTGGGGGGAGGGCGTCCATCTGCCTCGCATCCCCGCCGACCTGATCGAGGAAATCATCATGAACCGCCCCTTCGAGCTGGTCTGGCCGGACGGAGTCTAGGGGCGCTTCACCCCCGGACAGGACTCCCATGGCCTCGCGGAATCCGAAAATTTTGGTCGTCGGGGCGGGCATCGTCGGCGCGGCGCTGGCCTATCGCCTGGCCCAGCGCGGCGCGGCGGTCACGGTCGTCGAACGTGACCGGCCGGGATCGGGCGTCACGGCCAGGGCCTTCGCCTGGATCAACATTTCTCACGGCCAGCCCGCACCCTATACCCGGCTGCGCCACGAGGCGATCGAGGATTACCGGCGGCTCGAGCGGGACGGCACCCTCGGCCTCGCGGTCGACTGGTGCGGCGCGCTGTCCTGGACCGCCGACCCCGCCGATACCGAGCGTTTCCTCCGGGAGCACCGGGCCCGGGGCTACGATGTGCGCCTGGTCGGGCGGGACGAGATAGCGGTGCTGGAGCCGGGCCTGGCGCGGTCGCCTTCCGGCGTGACGCTGGGCGCGGGCGGCAGGTGGCCCGGTCCGGCGGTCGTTTGCGGTGCCGCCCCGTCCATCGTGCTGGTCGCTGCGCCTGCGATGGATGGGCATGGCCTGTCCTCCTGGGTCGGTCCGTGAAATCCGGCGGTTGCGCCCAGCCTGCCCTGCACCGGCCGGGGATGCGAACCGGCCTACCCTTGAATAGAAACAAATCATGAATATATATGCCGCCCGGCTTTCCGGCGCGCGATGTCAACAAATGCCATGAATCCGGGTTTTGTCAGGGCCAAACCATTGATCAGTCGAATTCGAGACGGAAAATCAATACTTTATCGTGGCCGATGCGCGGGTTTTTCGGCGGATCGGCGGCATCGGGGGTCTAAAACCCCTCTTCGGCGGTCGTTGTTTCTAACCTTGGTCCATCGCGCGCGCCACGGCTTGACGGAAGGCCGCGAGGGGGCGGTCGAAGAAGGGCGAATCGGGCTGCGGGCGGGCGGCGGCGGGGGATGCGATGCCGGCTTGCAGCTCGGCCAGGATGGCCATGTCCTGCTCGTTGATGATCCGCCAGGCCTCGGCCGCCTCTTCGCGCCGCTCGGCCAGGGCCGGATCGGTCGCGTCCTCGCCGAGATAGAAGAAGACCAGGCGCTCGCGTGTCCGGTCGGGGGCCAAGGGTTCGAGATGGAAGACCAGCAGGTGATCGGGCATCAGCTCGAACAGGGCATTGGGAAACAGGCCGACGATGTCCTGGCCCAGCATCAGATCCGTCGGCAGGCCAGGGAAACTCGCAAAGGGCTGGCCCGATTTGAGCTTCTCCGCCGCCCCGCGCGGATAGCGGTAGCCGCAGACCGGTCCGGCCCCGTCGTCGTCGCCCAGGTCCACGTCCTCGACCTGCATGGCCTGGCGCATGGTGCCGAGTTGGCGGTGGATGAAGGGTAGGTGATAGGTGTCGATGAAATTTTCGACCGCCAGTTTCCAATTGGCGGGGATCTCGAAACTCATCTCGCCGCCGGCGCGCAGCAGGTCCAGGCGGTAGGGCGCCCAGCGCTCGGCCAGGGGGCGAATATGCGTGGCGAAATCCGGGCCGTCCCCGGCCAGGTGGACGAAGATCATGCCGCCCCATTCCGCCGCCGCGACCGGGATCAGGCCATGGGCAGCGGCATCGAACCCGGCGGGCGCTGTGCCGTCCTCGGCCCGCCAATGCGGGGCCGCGCGCAGGGCGCCGTCGAGCCCGTAGGTCCAGCCGTGATAGGGGCAGACGATGTTGCGGGCCTTGGCGCAGGGCGCCGCGACCAGGCGGGCCGCGCGGTGGCGGCAGAGATTATGGAAGGCGCGCAACCCGCCCCCTTCGTTCCGCACCAGCAGAACGGGCGCGCCCGCCACCGTGATCGGCCGGGCGTCGCCCGCTTCGGCGATGTCGTGGGAGAAGCCGGCCAGCACCCAGCACTGCGCGAAGATCGCCTGCATTTCCGAGTCGAATCGGGCCGCGTCGGAATAGGCTCC
>Ga0114999_10004276_pt1 | contig 17384 bp, 19 predicted proteins | sample ArcticOcean_MG_C_3_FD_89820 | JGI IMG/M metagenome (GOLD analysis project Ga0114999, IMG submission 89820) | Marine microbial communities from western Arctic Ocean - ArcticOcean_MG_CB8_126 | ecosystem: Environmental > Aquatic > Marine > Oceanic | place: Arctic Ocean: Canada Basin | collected...
AGGTCGAGCCGCTCAAGATGGGCAACTGTGTGGACTGCCACCGCGACAACGACGCACCCACCGACTGCACGACGTGCCACTACTAATGCGAGACGCTTCGGCTTTTAAATGGCTTTAACCAGAAGACAGTTCCTTACCACCGTCGGCGGTGGCACGCTCGGCGCCGTGATTGCTGCGGCCTGCGGCATTCCTGAAGACGAGCTGTTCGTACAGTCGCCTGTGGAAATGCCGGAGGACATGGTCACCGGCCTGGACAACTGGTACGCGACCCTGAGCCACGGCTTCCCCACCTCGGAGGGTGTGGTGGTGCGTGTGATGGAAGGGCGGGCCAAGAAGGTTGAGGGCAACGTCGACTACCCGGTCAACCGGGGACGGCATAGCGCTCGCAGCGAGGCGATGCTTCAGGACCTGTACAACCCCGACCGCATTAAGGGCCCGATGGCCCGTGTCGGTGAGCGTGGCGACGGAAACTGGGAGGAGATTGGCTGGTCGGATGCCATCTCTCGCGTCGTCCACCAGTTGGAGCAACTTAGCGCCGCCCGGCAAAACCGTGAGGTGGTGCTGGCAACGGGGCCGATCGTCTCCCATGCAGGTGTGGTAGTCGACAAATTCGTCAGCGCCTACAGGGGCACCCACATCGGCTATGAGCCGCTGGAGAACACCAACCTGCGGACGGTTATGAAGAACCTGTTCGGCCAGGACAGGCTTCCCGACTTCGATATAGAAAATACTAATTACCTCCTATCTTTTGGAGCGGACTTCCTCAACACCTGGATTTCACCGGTCCGCTATATGCGCGGATACGGCGAGTTCCGCCAGGGCGACAGGGAGCGCGGGACCCTCGTTCACGTTGACTCCCGATTCTCGATGACCAGTGCCAACGCGGACGAGAACGTCTTCGTTAAGCCTGGCCGCGAAGGCCTACTCGCCCTGAGCATGATTCAGGTGATTGTTAGCAGTGGCCTCGGTGACCCGGTGGCGGCTCGCGACATTACCGGCAGCGGCGCGGTTGACCTGGACCAGTGGGCGCCGGAAAAGGTCGCAGAGGCGACCGGCGTTTCTGCCGAGAAGATAAAACACATTGCCGAGCAGTTCGCGACGCACAGGCCCGCTCTCGCTATCGGCGGCGGCTCTGCTGGCGCGCACACCAACGGCCTGTTCAACCTGACGGCCATTTACTCGCTGAACTATCTGGTCGGGGCAGTGAATGCTTCCGGCGGACTGATATTCAACCCGGCCCCCGCGACGGACGACCTTGCTTCCGCCGAAGCCAACCTCAAGGTGGGCTCGGCCGCAGATTGGCGCGAAGTCGTGCGGGCGATGGCCGACGGCGACGTCAAGGTTCTGATGGTCGACGCGTCGAACCCTATGTACGGCATGCCGGAGGCGATGGGCCTGCGTGAGGCTTCCTTCAACGTGCCGTTCATATTCAGCTTCGCCAATCACCTGGACGACACGACGGCGATGGCGGACCTGGTTCTGCCCACCCATACCTCGCTGGAGGAGTGGGGCACCGACGTACCGACCGCAGGGCCTGGTCACCAGGTGGTGGGCTTCCAGCAGCCGGTGGTTCGCCCCTTCTTCGAAGGCCGGGGCGAGGAGCTTGGGACGAAGTCCATGCCGGACACGCTCATGGCTGTCGCCGCTGGACTTGGTATTGACCTGGGTCTCGATGCTACCGACATGAAAGGCGTCGTTGAGAACGCCGCCAGGGCGCTGTTCGATCAGAACAGAGGCTCTGTCAGGGCCGATGACTTCCGCGCCTTTTGGGCCGGGGTATTGCAGCGCGGTGGCTGGTGGGACACGGACTCGGTCGCCAAGGCCACAACGATCACGACGAAACAACTGCCGGACAACGCACCGGCTCCCGAATTTGCCGGACCGAGCGGTGAGTCGTTCCACCTTGTGCCTTTCTCGTCGACGTCGATGGGTGAGGGACAGGGGGCGCACCTGCCCTGGTTGCAGGCGACTCCAGACCCGCTGACGTCGGCTACCTGGCAGACCTGGGTGGAGATAAACCACAAGGTCGCCAAGGACATGGACATACGCGAAGGCGATGTCGTGCGAGTCGTCTCGGCGTACGGCGGAGATGGCATTACGGCCATCGCGTACCCGCACCCCGGCGTGCCGCCAGATGTGGTTTCGATTCCCCTGGGACAGGGCCATAAGGCTGGCGGTCGCTACGCAGAGGGACGAGGCAGCAATGCGCTGTCTATCCTGGCGAATAAGCTGGACGACGAGACCGGCGCGCTGGCCTGGGCCGCTACCAAAGTGACTATTGAGAAGGTGGGCGACTGGAAGCGGTTGCCCAAGTTCGAAAACAACAACCCGGATTTCGCCCGGGACGAAGATCACAGAATTATCAAAATTACGCCGATCGACAGCTAATAACGGCTGGTCGCTGGCAACGGTTACCGAACAGCTAACGCGGGTTAGCGTTAATGGGCACCCGGCAGGGAGCTAAAAGAAAATGGCGGACGCAAAGTGGGGAATGGTTATCGACGCCGACCGGTGTACCGGTTGTCAGGCATGCGTTGTCGCGTGCCAGTCGGAAAACAACATCCCCATTAACGACGAGGGCCTGTTTAACCAGCAGCGGGCCAACCAGTGGATCCGGATTGAGCGCGTCTGGGAAGGTGAGTACCCGGATGTGAAGGCACGCTTCATGCCGGTGCTGTGCCAGCACTGTGACGACGCGCCCTGCGAGCCTGTGTGCCCGGTTTACGCCACCTACCACAACACCGAAGGTATGAATGTGCAGATTTACAACCGGTGCATAGGCACCAGGTTCTGCGCCAACAACTGCCCTTACCAGGTTCGGTTCTTCAACTTCTGGGAGCCTGAATGGCCCGAGAGCCTGAAGAACCAGTTGAACCCCGACGTGACGGTGCGTAGCCGGGGCATTATGGAAAAATGCAGCTTCTGTGTGCAGCGGATCCGCCGCACTGGTCGCAACGCCAAGCGCGATGGCACTACCGTCGAAGACGGGGACCGCGCGCTTAACCCGGCATGCTCGAACGCCTGCCCGACCGGCGCGCTCACGTTTGGAAACCTCAAGGACGAAAACAGCCAGGTGGCGAAGTTGGCTGAAAAAGAGATGCACGACAAAGATGGCCGTGGTTACCACTTGCTTGAAGAGTTGGGGACGCACCCCAGTGTCATCTATCTGAAGAAGGTCGACCCGGCCGCAGAGAAGGTGACAGAGAAAGCGCATGGCTAACGAAGCCATCCATTACCCCTTAGGCCACGCCGCCGATAACCCCAAATGGACCAGCGCGGAGATCATTACCGACGACCTGCTGAGCCGCAGGGAGAAGGCGAGTAAGACGTTCTGGATAGCCACTTCGGTTTTCGGAGTGCTGCTGGCGCTGGGCGTGATCGGCATGATTATGCGCCTCGTCGATGGCGTGTCGGACACAGCACAGTGGGGCTACACGGCCGCGGTGCTGTCGTTCATGCTTACGACCGCCTCAGCCGCGCCGATGGTCGCCATTGCTCCTCGGGTTGCCAAGGGCCACTGGCGCAGGATTGTCTCGCGTCCCGCTGAGATCTGGTCTGTCGCTGGCCTAATCAGCTTACTTTTGTTCATCCCCATGCTCTGGGCCCTCCCGAGCCTGGAAGACGGTCGACGGTCGATGTGGTTCTACCACCCCGGCGAGGTCTACCCGTATTCCCCGCACCTGTGGACAACACTTGCCATAGTGGCACTGGTAGTAGTCGGCTTCATGCTGCTTTGGGTCTCGGCACTGCCGGACCTCGCAGCCGTGCGCGACCGCTCGCCACTGGGAAGCGCCGTTAGGCGACGCTACACCTGGCTGTCGCGAGGCTGGATTGGCACGTCGGCGCAGTGGGACTGGCAGAAGCACCGGATAGGTATTCTCGGTGCGTTCTACTTCATCATGCTCATTACCGTGCACTTCCTGTTCTCCATCGATTTCCTGATGACACTGGTGCCCGGTTGGATAGACGCGCTCTACCCGGCGACCCACGCCGCTAACGCGCTGCAGGCAGGCGTGGCGACGGTCATATTGACGATGTTCTTCCTGCGCAGGTTCTGTGGCTATAAAGAGATTGGCCATGACCAGTTCTGGGGCCTGGGCAAGCTCATGTTTGCCCTGTCGCTCATGTGGTTCTGGTTCTGGTTCTCTAGCTTCAATGTGTTTTGGTATGGCAAGAAACCCAACGAGGAAGCGGTTCTTGAACTGTTTATCAAAGGGCCGTACCTGCCGATTTTCTACCTGACTTTCATTACGGTCTTCATCGTTCCTATGTTCACGATGATCTGGAACTTCTTCCGTCGAAGCGTTTGGGGACCGGCGATCATCTCTGTGTCAGTCCTGATCGGCACGTTCTTCGACCGGGTCAGGATTTACGTTGGTGCCTACTCGGTTAGCGACCAGGCTGGCAACCATGAAGGTATCGAGACGATTCCACCAACGGTGTACCCCGACCTGGCAGATGTGTTCATCGTCGTCGGGGCCATAGGCGGCGCGATTTTCGTGTACATGCTGGCGACACGTGTGTTCCCGATCATCAACGTGTGGGAGCAAAAAGAGTTGCTCCTTTATAAATTGCATAAGAAGTACCATCGCACCGTCGTGCTGGTACTTGGTAAGCCGGAGTAGCGAGGCATGCAGGAATACACTTACGCTACCGATAAAGAGCTGAACCAGAGCCTGCTAAAGGACGTCCTCGGCATGCCCAAGTGGTGGCTGGGAGCGGTTAGCTTCCTGGCACTGGTCTGGTTGATGGGCCTTGGCGCTTATGGCTGGGAACTCAACCAGGGCATTGGCGTCCTCGGTGTGAACCGCCCGGTCTACTGGGGCTTCCTTATCACGAACTTCGTGTTTTGGATCGGCATCAGCCATGCTGGGATTATGGTGTCGGCGATTCTGCGCCTGACCCAGGCCGAGTGGCGACGTCCGGTGACCAGGGCAGCAGAGGTTCTGACGCTGTTTTCGCTGCTGGCCGCGCTGTCAAACATTATGTTCCACGTAGGACGGCCCTGGAGGCTGTACTGGGTGGCACCATATGACTTCGAACGAGGCGTCTGGCCCAACATCCGGTCCCCGTTCGTGTGGGACCCGAGCGCGGTCGGCACTTACCTGATTGGCAGTTCGCTGTTCGTGTTCATCGCGCTGATTCCCGACCTTGCAGCGCTGCGGGACCGTAGCACTGGATTGCCGCGCAAGTTCTACGCGATGGCGTCACTCGGGTTCAGGGGAACCCAGAGCCAGTGGAAGCTGCAGGCCGTCGCGGGCATTTTGCTGTCGGCGCTGGTGCTGCCGGTGTTCGTGTCGGTGCACAGTATTGTTTCCTGGGACTTCGCAGTCTCTATTGGCGTTGAGGGCTGGCACTCGACGATTTTTGCCCCTTACTTCATCATCGGAGCCATTCACTCCGGCGTTTCTGCGGTCGCCATGGTCATGGCCCTTATGGTCTGGCTGTGGAAGTGGGACAAGTACATAACCCCCGATCACTTCGATGCCATCGGCCGGCTGCTCATTATTGTGGCCACCACCTGGTTCTTCTTCTTCGCGCTGGAGTGGATATTCGCCCTCTACACGCTGGAAGGACCGGAGCTGTCGCTGAGGGAGTGGCAGGTATTCAGACTTCCCATGGGACCGTTGTTCCTGACGTTCATGATTACCGCGTACTTCATACCGGTTCCCGCCTGGCTGTTTAAGGCCGTCAGGCGGAGCCCGAAGTGGATGTTCTGGACGACCATCCTGGTGAACATTGGCATGTGGTTGGAACGCTTCCTGATTATCGTTCCCGGCTTGCAGCGCAGGCAGCCGTTCGAGTTCGAGTGGGGCAGCTATGCTCCCAGCATTGTCGAAATATTGCTGGTGGCCTCCACGTTCGCGTTCGTGGGTATGGGCATACTGATTTTCGCAAAAATATTCCCGCTGATTCCGCTCTTCGACATGAAAGAGGGGACGCGCCTGAGGGACACTATTAGAGTGGGTCGGCGCGTGGTTCCGGCTTCGATTAGAGAGTAATAGAGGTTTCGCATGCTAGCCAGAAGAAGCGTCTTAGGTCTGTTCAAGGGTGTCGATGAGGCTGCCGATGCCCTCGACGCCGTGCGGGCCGGTGGGTTCGAACAACACGAGTACGAGATACTCACCGGTACCCCTTACCCTGAGGGAGCGTTCGGCGAGGAAGAGCCCAAGCACAGCCTGTACCGTTACCCGCTGATCGGAGCCGCCTGTGGCTTCATTATCGGCCTGATCCTGACAGCAGGGACGCAGTTGGCGTTCCCGCTGGTCACGGGCGGTAAGCCGATTCTGTCGATTCCTCCGATGTCGATCATCATGTACGAGGGCACGATGCTGGGGGCGATCATCTTTACGGTGATCGGCATCATCATTGAGTCCCGTCTTCCTAGATTGTTCATGGGGGCGTATGACACTCGTATTACCGAGGGTTACATTGGCCTAACGGTCACCACCGACGCCGAGAGGGTCGGTAAGGCCGAGGAGATCCTCACTGGCGCGGGCGCCGAGGACATTAAGCGCGGCTGGGAGCAGACCGATTTCGACTGATCACAGAAAATCAGGACTCGGGGCTCGTATGCTCGTAAGCACGGCCCAGGTGAGACGACGAGCGCTGGCCGCCCTGGGGCTGGCACTCGTTCTCGTGGTGGCAGTTGGCTGCTATAACAACAACACTGGCGAAACCGGCGTGCTCGGCGTCGCCAACTTCAAGTTGCCCGCCTTCCCGGAGACTGGCAGCCACGCGGTAATTGTGTTCTCTGAAATGCATTACGCCCCCTCTTACAAGGTGCAAGAGGGACCCAGGCTGCTGCCCCCGGAGGGTTCAATAGCTATAGGCGGACCCGACACGAGTGTTCGAGCGCCGGTGGAACTTACCTACACGGGCGAAGAGTATGTTTCCCTGACCGAACCCGCTGCCTTCGCTGCCTCGTACGACGCGGCTGAGGGTGCGGAGTTGTTCCGGGTCAATTGCGTGGTCTGTCACGGAACAGGAATGCGTGGCGACGGCCCATTAAAAGAGAAGTTGGTGAGTGGCGCTGCCCCGGCCGACTTGATAGCCGGCGCGGTCGCAAGTGGGACCGAAGGCGAAGTGTTCGCGTGGATTTCGTACGGTAGCCGGACCGGATTCACGCTGGCCATGATTGACCAGCCGAACCCGACGGTGATGCCGGTCTTCCGCAGCCTGTTAACCGAAGAGGATCGCTGGCATCTGGTCCAGTACATTCTTGGCCAGCAAGGGCGCTAGGGTTTAACTCTGGTTCCCCGGCACTGAAGCCGGCTCACAAGGGGCGGCTTTTTTGATGGTAGTTAAACGCCCTTTTGGCCCGAACTACCCTGGTTCTGGGGCCGGGAGTCTGGGGGTTTGAGAGGGTCCTGAGGCACACCAACGGGTGTGACCCAGATGCGCTGGGCGACCTCGTAGCTCACCACCACTTCGGCCGTGCCAGTGTTCCCAGGGCCGGTGTTCCCCGTGCCCGTAATCAGGGTTACCACCCCCCGGTACGGGGCGGCGTCTTTGACCTGGGCGCGGACACCGGGCATGACCTGGTTGGCTACGAAGTACTGGAGCAGTTCGCCGTCGTCCTCCGGGATACGGTCGATGGTGACGGTGGTGCCGGTCACGACTTTCTCTAACGGGACGGTGAGTTTGTCCCGGACGAACGCGCTGCCGGGTATTGGGTGACCGAAGGGGCAGGTGGTGGGGAAGCCCAGGCGCTCGTCGATTTTCTCGGCCAGCTCTTCTGAGATAGCGTGTTCAAGCCGGTGCGCCTCTTCGTGAGCCCGGTGTGGCTCCAGGCCCAGCAGGTCCACGACCATTCGCTTCGCTAACCTCTGACGCCTGACTATTTTTGCTGCGTTGGCTCTGCCGTCCGTTGTCAGCTTGATGTCCTTGTTCGGTGACATTTCGACAAGGTTCTCGCGCACGAGTCGCCGCAGCATTCCGCCAACAGAAGGCAGCGATGTGCCGAGGCCTTCTGCTTCCGGCAACCGCTTCAACTGGTCGGCCAGGTGGGTGGACGTGACTCGGATGCCTATTTCGTCGAGTTGGAATATGGAAACGAGGTAGTTCTCGGCCGCCATGGACAGGCGAACCTCTCTGGTGGAGGTCTTATTTTTGCTTATCGGGCGTTTCGCTGGTTGTCGGGGGGCCATCGCTTGGAATTTAGCACCCACCCCGTAACGGGTCAACGAAGGGGCCTGTGGCGTGGCAACGTGCGGCCTGGTGAGGCGCGATTTGGCGGGTCAGGACGCCCCGTGGCGGTGCGGTACCCGGCCGGTAGCTCCCTGACGGTGTTAGGGGCGGTCGCAGTGGCCAGCAGGTCTAGCGCCGCCTCCACTACTTCGGTTTGTCGCTCGACGTCACCGGGCGCGCCTATTGTGCGGCCGAGGATGTGCCTGGTGAGCAGGACCCTGGGCGGCTTGATGCGGCGTGCAAGGTGTGCAAATGCCCGTATGTAGACGCATACGGTGGCTATGCCTGCCTCTTCGAGGATTCTGGCGGTGTGTCCGACGGACACATGGCACTCTGGTCAGGCACCTACCAGGAGGGCTGCGTCGACTCCTCGCTCGATTAGCATCCCGGCCCATGCAGGGGCGGCGTGTTTTTTCAGGCGAAGCTGCGAAGTAGCACCGACGAAAGAGTAGTTCGTCTCGGCAATCTCTCCGACAGTCCCGTTCTGCTGCGCCTCCAAGAGGCGGTCGATGGGGAACACAACGTTGTGGTCGCGTTCGGTGCCCCGTATGTCGTAGCCGGGGTGGCGCACGCGCAGGGTGCTTCGATCGACGTTAAGGGGTATCTCAGAGAGGGTCGGCTCCATTCTGAGGAACTCGTCTATGCGGGGTATGGCCTGTTCCTGAGTGGGTTGGTCGGGCAAAGGGTCGTCGTGCTCGACGAACAGACCGCCCGCGGAGATAAGCGCCAGCCGGGACTCGGACAACGGCTTGGCCAACGGGGCCCACGGCGTGTCGTCATAGGCCCACAACGGAACGGTGTTGGAGCTGGGGGTGTAACCTTCTATTTGGGCTGAAACGCAGTGTTCCACGACCTCGGAGTAGTCCCCGGTGTCGAAGGCCTCACCCAGCAGTTCGAGCAGCCTGCGGAAAAATTCCGCCCCGCCCTGCTCTTTCAAACCATTTCGAGGGTGTAAAAACTTGAATAAGAGGTCGTTTCGAGAGCCGTATGCAAACGACTCAAGGAACGCAGCTAAAGACTCTGTTGGATCGTGCTGCGTGACCCCTGAATCCGCCATCTTTACGCCCCCCAATCTGGATGTCAGGAATCGTATCATCAAAATGTCCTCCGCCTGTTGACACCGGGCTCGGCGGGCCTGTAGCATATCTGTTTGTCGCCTACTTCGGCGGAGGGGCTCCATTGTGTCTGGCGTTTAGCGCCGGTGCAGCCACGAGAAAGGCTGAGCCAACCCCGCTAGGTGACGGTGTGTCAACAGGCATGCTGATGTTGTTTTTAACCATGGAGTTTGGGTAGAGCGAATAATGCCGACCGTAAACCAACTGGTCAGAAAAGGCCGCAAGACCAAACGCAAGAAGGACAAGGCGCCCGCGCTGGGTTACATCTTCAACACGTTGAAGAACAAGGGCCGCAGAAACCCAGGAGGCGCACCTCAGAAACGGGGCGTTTGCGTTCTGGTAAGAACTCAGACTCCCAAGAAGCCGAACTCGGCGCTCCGTAAGGTCGCGCGAGTCAGGCTCACGAATGGCATGGAAGTTACGGCATACATACCCGGGGAAGGCCACAACCTGCAGGAGCACTCGGTAGTGATGCTCAGGGGTGGCCGGGTCAAGGACCTTCCGGGCGTGCGGTATCACATTATTCGCGGCGCGCTGGACACCTCGGGGGTGGACGAGCGCAGGCGCGGTCGCAGCAAGTACGGCGCAAAAAAAACCAAGAACGCAGGCGGTCAGGTCGGTTAAATGGCACGTAGACACAGAGCACAAAAACGACTAATTATTGCCGACCCCAGGTACGGCAGCACGGACCTTGCCAAGTTCATCAACCGGGTGATGATGGGTGGCAAGAAGTCGACTGCCCAGCGCGCGGTTTACGCCGCCCTAGACATAGCTGAAGACCAAGCCAAGCGGCCAGGTATCGACATATTCGACCTGGCTGTGCGCAACGCGGTACCGGCCCTTGAGGTCAAGTCCCGCCGTGTCGGTGGCGCTACCTACCAGGTTCCTATCGAGGTTCGCCCGGAACGACGTGTGGCACTGGCCATGCGCTGGCTTATCGCCTCCGCCCGGAAGCGGTCGGGTCGACCCATCGCAGATAGGCTGGCTCAGGAGTTGATTGAGGCATCCCGAGGCGAAGGCACGGCAGTTAAGCACAAGGAAGACCTGCACCGAATGGCAGAGGCCAACCGGGCGTTCGCACACTACCGCTGGTAGGCGGCCGTTTCCCCTTCCACTCTCGCCCCACGACTATTCCAAGGTATCTCCCATGACGACCAAAAACCCCGATAAAACTCGTAACAGCGGCAACTCGCCGTCTGTCGTGCTACAGCGCACGCGAAACATTGGGTTTATTGCTCACATTGATGCGGGTAAGACGACCGTCACCGAGCGCGTCCTGTACTTCGCTGGCCGTATCCACAAGATCGGCGGTGTGGACGAGGGCACCACGGCCATGGACTGGATGGAGCAGGAGCGCGAACGAGGCATAACGATTACCTCGGCCGCCACGACTGCCACGTGGAGAGACCACCCGATCAACGTCATCGACACACCGGGACACGTGGACTTCACCGCTGAAGTCGAGCGCAGCTTGCGGATTCTCGATGGCGGCGTGGTGGTGCTCGACGCCGTGGCGGGCGTCCAGCCCCAGTCCGAGACCGTTTGGCGGCAGGCCGATCGCTACAGCGTCCCGCGGATCTGCTTCATCAACAAGATGGACAAGGTTGGGGCGGATATACAGCGAGCCATGGACAGCCTCGTGCGTCGACTCGGTGCCAACCCGGTGGCCGTCCAGCTACCGGTCGGTACTGAGAGTGACTTCCGCGGGGTCGTCGACCTTATCGAGCGCAAGGCCTACATCTACCCGTCGGAAGGCGAGCAGGTGCCGGTTGAGGAACCGGTCCCCGATGACATGTCGGAGCTGGTGGAGGTGTATCGGGCCCGGCTGATAGAGAAGACTGCCGAGGCCGACGACGATCTAATGATGAAGTTCCTCGATGACGAGGAGATCACGGTAAAAGACCTCAAGGCGGCTCTGCGCCGGGCAACCATTGCCAACAAGCTTGTGCCGGTCGTCTGTGGCACGGCACTGAAGACGAAGGCCGTTCAGCCGCTGCTCGACGCCATTATCGATTACCTTCCCTCTCCTCTTGATGTCCCGGCCATTGAGGGCCGTGACCTTAAGAGTGGTGAAACGGTTATCCGTAAGCCCGACCCCGAAGAGCCGTTCTCGGCGCTCGCGTTCAAGGCGGTCACCGACGAGTTTATCGGTCGTCTGGTTTACTTCCGTGTCTACTCTGGCAAGGTCAACTCCGGTTCCATGGTCTACAACTCGACCACGGGCAAACGTGAACGGCTGGGGCGCGTCGTTAAGATGCACGCCAACCACAAGGAAGAGGTTGACTTCGTTTCAGCAGGCGATATCGCGGCGGCGGTCGGCCTGAAGGCCACCACCACCGGCGATACGCTTAGCGCTGAGGTTTCTCCCGTCGTGCTGGAGGCCATAACTTTCCCCGAACCGGTGGTCTCGGTCGCTATTGAGCCCAAGACCAAGGCGGACCAGGAGAAGCTTTCAGACGCGCTCGTGAAGCTCTCGGATGAAGACCCGACCCTGCATGTGGCCTTTGACGCCGAGGTCGGCCAGACGATCCTGTCAGGTATGGGTGAGCTGCACCTCGATATAATCGTCGACAGGATGCGGCGAGAGTTCCGTGTCGAAGGCACGGTCGGACAGCCGAGGGTCGCTTACCGGGAGGCCATACGCATTGAGGCCCACGGCGAGGGACGTTTCGTTCGACAGAGTGGTGGTCACGGTCAGTACGGCCACGCCAAGATAATTATTGAACCCCTCCCCTCTGGTGAAGGCTTTGTTTTCGAAGACAAAGTTAAGGGCGGTAACATACCCAAGCAGTTCATTAGTGCGGTCAAGCAGGGCGTTCGAGAGGCGCTCGGCGCTGGCCCCGTCGCGGGCTACCCGGTCATTGACGTGAAAGCGACGTTGCGCGACGGTTCGTCACACGACGTTGACTCGTCTGAAATGGCCTTCAAGGTAGCGGGCTCTATGGCTATGAAAGATGCCCTGGCTCACGCCAAACCCTACTTGCTTGAGCCGGTGATGAGCCTTGAAGTGTCGGCACCGAGTGAATACCTCGGGGAAGTTGTCGGGGATCTCGGCCGCAGGCGGGCGCAGGTCAAGAACATTGAGGCCATCGATGGCACTCAGGTGGTCCAGGCGACTATTCCGCTTGCCGAGAGCTTTGGTTACGCCAATACGTTGCGCTCACTAACACAAGGACGCGCGGCGTTCTCAATGGAATTTGATAAGTTCGAACAGGCGCCCCAAGCAGTGGCGGCCGCAGCCAAGGCGGGCTAATTAGATGGTTACAAAGCAAAAAATTCGCATCATCCTCAAGGCTTTCGATCACCGCATTCTCGACCTGTCCGCCGGACAGATTGTGGAAGCGGCCGAACGCACTGGAGCCCAGGTGGCCGGGCCTATACCCCTGCCGACGTCGATAAAACGGTTCTGTGTTATTCGCTCACCGCACGTGTTCAAGGACTCGCGCGAGCACTTCGAGTTGCGCACGCACAACAGGCTTATCGACATCTTGGAGCCTACTCCCAAGACTATTGATTCACTAACAAGTTTGAATGTCCCCGCTGGCGTGGACATCTCGATAAAGCTCTAGTAAGGGCAAGACCACAGGCATGAACGTTAAAGCGATATTAGGTAAAAAGATTGGGACCACCGAGATGGTGCGCGAGAGCGGCGATCTGGACTGCGTTACCGCCGTCCAAGCTGGCCCTTGCGTGGTCACTCAGGTCAAGACCTCCGAGGCCGATGGCTATGAAGCCGTTCAAATTGGCTTCGAAGAGGTGAAGCGGGCCACCAGGCCTCTCGCCGGACACCAGAAACGGGCGGGCAAGACCTTTAGGCACCTGCGTGAGATTCGGGCCGACGGTGGCCCTGGGTTCGACCTGAGTGAGGTCGAGGTGGGCGCCCAGGTGGACGTTAGCGTCTTTGAGACGGGAGACCGCGTGGACGCCACCGGGACCTCCAAGGGGCGCGGCTTCGCTGGCGGCGTTAAGAGGCACGGCTTCCATGGCGGCCCAAAGACTCACGGTCAGTCCGACCGTCACCGTGCGCCTGGCTCCATTGGAGCGGGCACCACCCCGGGCAAGGTACTGAAGGGCCAGAAAATGGCGGGGCACATGGGTGCAGCCCAAATTACTGTGCAGAACCTTGAAGTTGTCTCCACCGATGTTGAGCGCAACCTGATTTTCGTCAGGGGCGCACTGCCGGGGGCGAGGAACTCGCTGGTTTACATTCGCAGCTCGATCAAGGGAGCAAAAGCTTCCGGAACAGGGTCCAAGTGAAGATCAGGTTGCTCGACATAGAGGGTAAGTCCCTGGGGCATATTGATGTCCTGGATGACCTGTTCAACGCCCCGGCCAAGCCTGCTCTTGTCCACCAGGTGGTGGTCGGACAGCACGCAAACGCCCGCCAGGGCACGTCTTCGACCAAGACCCGGGCCCAGGTGTCCGGTGGCGGTCGCAAGCCGTGGCGCCAGAAGGGCACGGGCCGCGCGCGTGTTGGTTCCATTCGGTCACCTATTTGGCGCGGAGGCGGCATTGTGTTTGGCCCCTCGCCCAGGGATTACACACAGCGGACCCCAAAGCGCATGCGCTGGGCCGCATTGAAGGCGTCGCTGTCTTCCAGGGCACGTGATGGAGAACTGCTGGTCGTCGATAAGTTGAACTTGGCTGAGGCCAAGACCAAATATATTGTGTCGGCGCTCGCTTCGCTGAATGTTACCGGCACCGTGCTACTGGTCGCGGACGGCGCTGAGCCCGAGGTTTTACGGGCGGCCAAGAACGTACCGAAACTTAAGATGATGCCCGCCTTCCAGCTAAACACTGTTGATCTGCTCAAGCACCGACGGATCATTATGACCGTCGATGCGGTGCGCGAGGCCGAGCGGATCTGGGGCGGACCCTTCGTGAGAAAAGGCAAGCGCGCCGCCCCCGCCGCCGCGGATAAGGGCACCCCTGACAACGGTGCCGGGGACAACGACGCCGCGAAGGACGAGGGCTAAAAATGGACTCCGCGACAGTTATACGCAGACCGATTGTTACTGAAAAGAGCACCTCCCTCCAGGAGCGAGGGCGGTACGTTTTTGAGGTTGTCACGTCTGCCACTAAATTAGAGATTAAAGATGCGGTAGAGACCGCGTTCGACGTCAAAGTTTCCAGCGTCAACACGATGGTGATGAAGGGCAAGCGCAAGCGCTTTGGTCCCCGCACGACCCAGGGGAAAACCTGGAAGAAGGCGATCGTGAAACTGGCTCCTGGCGAATCAATCACCATCTTCGAGGGCGTTTAGTCATGCCACTGAGATCGCTAAAACCGGTAACACCTGGGCAAAGGGGCGTCGTCCTTCAGACCAGCGACGACATAACCACACGCCATCCCAAGAAGTCTCTGACCAAGGGCCTGAAAAGGCACGCTGGCCGGGACAATAAAGGCCGCATCTCTGTTCGCCATCGCGGCGGGGGACACAAGCGTCGCTACCGTGAGATCGACTTCAAACGAAACAAGTCCGGCGTCCCGGGGGAGGTCACCTCGGTCGAGTACGACCCGAATCGCTCTTCCCGTATCGCACTGATTAAGTACGCCGACGGGGACTGGCGCTACATTTTGGCACCTCAGCAACTCCAGGTTGGAGATGCTGTCATAGCGGGTGAACAGGCGACCATAAGCCCTGGCAACGCGCTGCCATTGCGTGCCATTCCGACCGGTACCGAAGTGCACAATATCGAAATGAATATCGGCCGCGGTGGACAGATGGTCCGCAGCGCCGGTGGCTCTGCCCAGGTACTTGCCAAGGAGGGCGACCATACGCTGGTCCGCCTGCCTTCAGGCGAGGTGCGACGACTGCACAGTGAGTGCATGGCCAGCATTGGTCAACTGGGCGCGGTAGACAACAAGAACCGCAAGCACGGCAAGGCGGGACGCAGGCGGAACATGGGTTGGCGACCGTCGGTACGTGGTGTGGTTATGTCCCCGAGGGACCATCCGCACGGCGGTGGTGAGGGCAAGTCCCCCATCGGTATGCCTGGTCCGAAGACGCCCTGGGGCAAGCCCACACTGGGTTTCCGTACGAGGCGAAACAAATCCACCGGTAAGAACATTATTAGAAGGCGGGGCCAGAAGTAGATGTCCAGGTCTATTAAAAAGGGGCCGTTTGTAGACGCAAAGTTGGCCAAGAAGGTCGATAAGGCCCGGCAAAGCACGGACAAAACCGTGATTAAAACCTGGTCGCGACCGTCGATGATTATGCCCGATATGCTCGGGTTGACCATTGCGGTTCACGACGGGCGGCGGCACGTACCCATATTCATAACTGAGAACATGGTGGGACACCGGTTGGGGGAGTTTGCCCCCACTCGCACGTTCCGAGGCCACATGGGCCGGTCTGACAGGACCAGCTCGGTCAGGTAGCCAGCCCGGCCTCCCGGCCGGTAATTGGCAAGACAATAGGCGGAATTAGCTAACAATGACATCGACTGCAAAAGTAAAAAATACCGGACTCTCGGTAAAACGAGTCAGACGCATAATCGACCTCGTCCGCGGGATGTATGTCGATGAGGCGCTGCACACCCTGGAGTTTCTGCCGTCGCCAGCCGCGGCGGTGGTGGCCAAGGTTGTGCGGTCTGCCAACGCCAATGCTGAAAATGAGCAGGCGTCCCGGGGTGGGGAACTGAAGATTGTTTCTATATTTGCCGACGAAGGCACTAGCACAAAGCGCTTCAGGGCTCGCGCCCGTGGCCGCTCGGCTCGGATCATTCGTCGCAACAGCCACATCACTGTGGTCGTTGACGACAATGAGGGGGAGGATCTAGTTGGGGCATAAGACCCATCCCATAGGCTTCCGCCTCGGGATCATCAAAGACTGGCAGGCGACCTGGTTCGCGGCCAAGACGGCCGACTACAGGGAACTGGTCAAAGAAGACCTGTCGATACGCGACAATATCGCTAAGAGGTATCCGGACGCCGGGATCTCCAAAGTCGAGATTGAGCGCAACTCGTCCGAGGTGGTCGTGACTGTTCACACCGCCAGGCCCGGTATCGTGATTGGTCGCGGCGGTCAACGTGTCGAAGAGCTTCGTAAGATGCTCGAGTCACTGACCAATCGCCGTGCACGGCTGAACGTGCAAGAGATTCGGCAGCCCGAACTGGACGCGTTCCTTGTTGCTCGCAGCGTGGCCGAACAGTTGGAACGCCGTATTGCCTACAGACGGGCCATTCGGCAGGCTGTTAGCCGAACTATCCAGGCCGGGGCAAAGGGCGTAAAAATCCTCATTGCCGGTCGCCTGGGTGGCGCTGACATTGCTCGCCGGGAAAAGGCCATGGAAGGCCGGGTGCCCCTGCATACGCTGAGGGCAGACGTGGACTTTGCAATAGCAGAGGCGGCGACTGATTTTGGCCGCATCGGCGTAAAGGTTTGGATATACCACGGGGACATCATCAAACAGGAGAAAGAGCCGGAACTCGAGGACATGAAGCCCATCGAGGTTACGCTCAGCCCTGAGGAGTCGGCTGCCCAAGAGGCCGCCGAGGCTCAGGCTGCCGCTGCCGCTGCGGCAGCGGCGGTTGCAGCAGCAGCGGAAGTGGAGGCGATTGTCGGGGCTACGGACGCATCACCCTCGATGGCCGCTCCCGCTCCCGCAGCTACCGCGCCAGAGGCAGCAACTCCAGCATCTGAGGAGCCAGCCGTACCCGAGTCGGCTCCGGCAATCGAAGAGCCGGAGAGTAAGTAATGCTTCAACCCAAGAGGCTCAAGTACCGAAACCATCACAGAGGGCGGCTCAAGGGCATAGCGAATGCCGGTAGCGCCATTAACCTCGGTGAGTTCGCTCTGAAGGCAACGGCAGCTCACTGGGTCACGGCCCGGCAGATTGAGTCGGCCAGGCGAGCGATGACCCGTCACGCCAAGCGCGGCGGAAAGATATGGATCCGAATTTTCCCCGACAAGTCTGTGACTGCGCGTGCGGCCGAGACCCGAATGGGAAAAGGCAAGGGCGCGGTGGACCACTGGGTCGCCGTCGTCAAGCCGGGCCGGGTGCTATTTGAAATGGCAGGTGTGCCGGAAGACGTGGCGCGCGAGGCGCTGCGACTTGCGGCTGCGAAGCTACCGAT
>Ga0114999_10004279_pt1 | contig 17381 bp, 22 predicted proteins | sample ArcticOcean_MG_C_3_FD_89820 | JGI IMG/M metagenome (GOLD analysis project Ga0114999, IMG submission 89820) | Marine microbial communities from western Arctic Ocean - ArcticOcean_MG_CB8_126 | ecosystem: Environmental > Aquatic > Marine > Oceanic | place: Arctic Ocean: Canada Basin | collected...
CAAAATCTACAGGGTCTGTGTTGATTATCTCGTCTAAATTTATATCTTCTAAAACCGGCCCAATACCTTTTTTAAACTCAACTTTTTGGCCCAACCCATACGGAATCATTAAGATATCGGAAAATATTATAGCAGCATCAATATCAAATCTTTTTAGGGGTTGTAGTGTAATTTCATTAACTAAATCTGGGTTTAAACAGAGTTTAATAAAATCCTGATTTTTTTTTCTTATTTCTCTAAATTCTGGTAGATATCTACCAGCCTGTCTCATAAACCATATAGGCGTGTATGAAGTGCTCTTGTTTTTAATGCATTGCGTTAAGGTATCATTCATTAATATAATATATAAATAAGTTAGTAGTAGTAGTAGGGTCTGTTAATAACGGTATTAACTAGTTGTGTACAGCTTATCCATAAGATCAAGTATAAATATGTATTATAAATTACTGATTTTATTATATAAATTATTTTTTAATATTTTTTTTACTAATTTGTTAGTATTTTATCAACGTATATAACTTACTTAATTTCTTGTTAATTGTTCTTAATAAAATTAATATTTTAAGAAAGTTTATGAAAATCATTTATATTAATAATTTATCAACAGCGTTATGAACAAGCTTTACCAAGTTTATCAAATTTCTGATTCAACCGGGGAGACCCTAGATAGAATTTTTCTTGCTATAAAAGCACAATTTTCTAATTTTAATTCTAAAACAATTCATTATTCTTTTACTAGAACAAAAAATCAAATAAATAATATTATTTCTAAGTCAAAAACAGAAAAAAACATAATTTTTATATATACAATTGTAGATGAGAGCCTTGCAAAATATTTGGTTGATGAAGCCAAAAAAAATAATATTCCTAGTTTTGCAGTTTTGGGAAGTCTTATTTCAGACTTTTCAAGATTATTAAAACAAAAAGCGAGCCACAAACCAAGCGGGCAGCACACACTAGATAAAGAATATTATAATAGAATAGAAGCAGTGCAGTTTACCATGTCACACGACGATGGGAAAATAACGAAAAACCTAGAACAATCAGATGTAGTTTTGATAGGAGTAAGTAGAACTAGCAAAACACCAACTTCAATTTATTTAGCAAACAGAGGATATAAAGTTTCTAATATACCAATTGTCTCAAACAAAGAACTACCAACAGACATAATAGAAGATTGTAAAAAAACATGCACGATTGGATTGGTATGTGATGCGTCGAGATTATTAGATGTAAGAAGAAATAGAATACAGTCTATGAATGAAGATAGATTGAGCGATTATATTGATGAAAAAGAAATTTTAAATGAAATAGAAAATTCAAAATCTTTCTTTAAAAAAAATAACTGGCCAATTATAGATGTAACAAGAAAATCTGTAGAAGAAACCGCAGCATCTATTATAAAAATATTAGACATATTAAATTCAAAATGATTAAAAAAATTATTCTCGCATCAAAAAGCGGAGTCAGAAAAAAAATATTAAACCAAAATAATATAGAATGTGAGGTAATCCCTTCCAATATAAACGAGGAGCAGATAAAAGAATCTTTGTTAAAAGGAGAGGCAACCCCCGAGATGGTATCTAAAAATTTAGCTGAACTAAAAGCAAACAAGGTTAGTGAAAAAAAAAATGGGGAAATCGTATTAGGCGCTGATAGCGTTATAGATTTAAATAAGGAATTAATTTCTAAACCAAAAAATAGGGAAGAAGCACTAAATATACTTCAAAAACTGAATGGAAAAAAACATCAATTAATTAGTTCAGTTTGCATTTCTAAAAATGGTTCGATGTTGTGGAGCTTTACCGACGCCTCTACTTTAACAATGAAAAAACTAAATTTAAACGAAATTAAATCATATTTATTAAAAATAAGAGATAAGGAATTATACGCATATGGCGTTTATCAAATAGAAGCTGATGGCAAATCTTTATTTTCAAAAATAGAAGGAGATGAGAACACAATTATGGGTTTGCCAGTTAAACAAATAAAAGAATATTTAAAGGAGTATAAGTGAAAAAATATTTTGTCGTAGGAAATCCAATTGAACACTCCTTGTCACCCAGGCTGCACAATCATTGGATTAAAAAAAATAATATAAATGCATTTTATGATAAAAAAAAACTTAATGAAAATGATATTGAAGAAATAATAAACGAAGTTAAAAATGGAAAAGTTGATGGTATAAATGTGACTGTACCATTTAAAAAATCTGTTATACCATTTTTAGACGAACTAACGCCTCTTGCAAATGAGGCTCAATCAGTAAATACTATTTATAAGCAAAATGGCAAAGTTATTGGCCACAACACAGACATAGGTGGATTTGAGCTATCCCTAAATCATATTAATTACGAGGTTAAAAATAAAAAGATATTCATTTTAGGTGCTGGCGGTGTTGCGCCTTCAATTATTGTAGCTTTAAAAAAAATGGGAGCGTCGCGAATTATTTTAAGTAACAGAACTAAGAAAAAAGCCGAAGATTTAAAAAAGATATACCCCGAACTAGAAATTATAAACTGGGGAGATGTTCCGGATTTTAATATGATAATTAATGCAACAAGCTTGGGACTTAAAAAAGATGATGAAATAAAGGTAAATTATAAGAATATTGTACCAAACAAATTATTTTATGATGTGATTTATAGCCCACCGGAAACAAATTTTCTTTTAAAAGCTAAACAATTTGGGAATCAAATTGAAAATGGAAAAATGATGTTTATTTATCAAGCTCATCAAGCTTTTTCTATTTGGCATAAAATTATTGTTAAAATAGATGACGAAACAATCAGGCTATTAAATTTATGATAAGAATTGGAATTATAGGCAGTATTGGGTCCGGGAAAAGTTATGCAGCAAATTTTTTTGGATATCCTGTTTTTAATGCCGATGCTGAGGTTTCTAAATTATATAAAAATAATATAAAATGTTATTTTAAAATAAAAAAAGCGCTCCCAAAATATATAAATTCTTTTCCAATTAAAAAAAATGATCTTGCTAGAGCTATACTAGCTAAAAGAAATAATATTAAAAAAATTGTAAAAATTGTTCATCCAAACATTCGTTTAAAAATGAATGGTTTTATTAAAAGAAACAGAAGGAAAAAATTTGTTATTTTAGACATCCCACTCCTTGTAGAAAATAAACTAGATAAAAAAAATGATATTTTGATATTTGTTGATGCTGATATTAAGGAAATTAATAAAAGATTGAAGAAAAGAAGCAACTTTAATCCAAAGATATATCGACAGCTAAAAAAACTTCAACTACCTGTGGAATTTAAAAAGAAGAAATCAAATTATATAATAAGAAATAATTTTAAGAGTAATTCGCTTAAAAAAAATGTTAAAATTGTTATGAAAAAAATTATAGAAAATGCTTGAAGTTATACTTGATACGGAAACAACAGGGCTATCTGTAAAAGATAACCATAAAATCGTAGAAATCGGTTGTATAGAATTAGACAACCAGATTCCCACGAACAATGTATTTCATGAATACATCAACCCCGAAAGACCTGTGTCAGAAGAAGCTTATAAAGTTCATGGATATTCCAATGAATTTTTAAAGAGCAAAAAGACTTTTTCGGAAATAGTCCAAAGTTTTTTAAGTTTTATAAAAGATAAAAAAATAATAATACACAATGCACCATTTGATTTATCATTTTTAAATAATGAATTAAAACTTGCTAATAACAAAATCATAGATAAAAAAAATATTGTTGATACCTTAGAATTGGCAAGATCAAAATATCCAGGAGCACAAAATTCTTTGGATGCGCTTTGTAAGAGATTCAATATAGATAATTCAAAAAGGGAAAAACATAGCGCTTTAGTTGATTGTGAATTGTTAAAAGAGGTTTATATAAATATTTTAGACCAAAAGGAGCCAAAGTTGAATCTAGATAACATTGATACAGTTAGCGCGATTTTTGATGGTGGGTTTAGTAGTAAGTCTAGAATTATAATTAAGCCCGATAGCAAAGAAATAGAGCTACACAAAAAATATCTTAAAACTCAGCTTTCTAAAAATAATTATAATTAACTATTTTTTCGTTCGTTGTACATTTTTTCAAAATTAACTTCTTTATCTATTTTCATATTTTTTATTCCAGCTTGTGAAAATAAATAAGTAAAAGTTTCATATAACGCCGGATATACCTCTGTAGGTATTTTTATTAAAATAATTTTTTCTAATTCTTTTTTATCTCTTACATTGCTTTCAATAGACACCAAAGCTGTAAAATTTATTTCAGCCAATATTTTATGTTTTACATTTTCATTTGGCGTCATTCTTAGAATAGTATTTACTTCTATTATATTTTCCTTGTATGGCTGACTTTTAATATCAAAATTTAATAGATAGTTTGATATTTCTTTTTCTAGCATAACAAATGCTTTGGCGTCAGGAATTTCAAAAGAGATATCTTTTATAAATTTTGATATAATTTTGTAGCTCATCTAATTATCATTATTATCATTATTGTTTTTCTCTTCTTCAAATGTTCCTTCTATAATATCTTTATCTTCTTTGTCTTCTTTTTTTTTAGTATTAAATTTAGAAGATAAGCTCTGAATAAAAAATTTTCTTGTTATAGGTATTATAAGAAAAAAACCAATTATATCTGTTAAAAACCCAGGGATAATAAGTAATAATGCCGCAAAAGCTAAAGCAGCACCTGATAGTATTTCATATACAGGCATTTCATTTTTTATTATTTGGTTAAAGCCCGCTCTAATTGTACTTATACCTGCGACCCGCGCAAGATATACCCCTGCTATTGCTGTAAAAAAAATCAGAAAAATTGTATTAAAAGCTCCTAGCGTGCCACTTACTTTAATCATTAAATAAATTTCAATTAAGGGAATGGCTATTATAAAAATTAGAGCACGGTTCATTTGTCTATTATTTGTATTTGCATATTATATCATTTAAGTATTATAATCAAAATATCATATGAGCAACCAGATTGGATTTATAGATGTAATTTTACTAGCTATGTTTGCTGGCTTTATAATCTTGAGATTAAGAAATATTTTAGGAAGAAAAACAGGCCACCAAGGCAAACCAATTAACAAATATTTTCCTAAAGGTGTTCAAACGCTTAATGATTTAGAAAAAAATGAAGCTATAAAGACAGGCCATATAGAAGAAGAAACGAAAAAGAATTTTTTAAAAGGTGCAGATATTGCGTACGAACAAATAGTTACTTCTTTTGCAAATGGAGATAAAAAAACTTTAAAAAGTTTATTGGGAAAAAATTTATATGCAGATTTTTCTGAAGTTATCGATCAAAGAACGAAAAAAAATCTTAAATACGAAACAACCTTTATAGGAATTAAATCTTCTAACATTGAAGAATTTAAAAAAATTGAGAATATTTATAAAGTAACTGTAAATTTTGTTAGCGAAATAATTACTTGCGCCAAAGATCAAAATGATAAAATAGTTGAAGGTAACAGAGATAAAATTAAGACTGTCAGCGATGTTTGGAAATTCTCAAAAAATATGTGGAGCCAAGATCCCACTTGGTATTTAGTAGAGACCTCAAAAAAATAGTGAAAAAAAAATATTTTGCCTCATCTAAAGATAAAGAAGATTGGGTAAATTTTACAAAAAATATTGGGCATATTAATCCCAAAAAAGAAGATTTATCGGAAAATGAAGCAGTTAATACAATAGTACCAAAACTTGATTTACATGGTTTTTCATTAAGCGAATCTAACGAAAAAGTAAAAAATTTTATATATAAAGCGCACGAACTTGGATTAAAAAAAGTTATAATTATAACTGGGAAAGGATCGAGATCAAAATCTTATGATAATCCTTATGTATCAGAAACATTGGGAGTTTTAAGATATTCTATACCAGATTTTATTAGAAATAATGTGAGCTTAAACGATAAAGTGAGTTCTGTATCTAATGCGAATGTAGAAGATGGCGCAGAAGGTGCGCTTTATATTTCTTTAAAAAAAAATTTATAAAATAAATTTTGATAAGTCTGTATCTTTAGCAAGCTCACCAATATTTTTTGTAATATAATTTTTATCGATTATAATTTTTTCTCCACCTCTGTCTGTGGCTGTAAAACTAATATCATCTAACACTTTTTCAATTATAGTATAAAGTCTTCTAGCTCCAATATTTTCTATTGTAGAATTTATTTCTGTTGCAAGTTTTGCTATTGTTTCTATTCCATCTTTTGAGAAATCAAGTGTAACCTTTTCAGTTGCTAAAAGAGCCTTATATTGTTTAATTAAACTATTGTCCGGCTCTTCTAAAATTCTTCTAAAATCTTCGCTAGTTAAAGCATTTAACTCTACTCTAATTGGTAGCCTGCCTTGAAGTTCAGGCAATAAATCTGATGGCTTTGCAAGTTGGAAGGCCCCGGATGCTATAAATAATATATGGTTAGTTTTTATAGGACCATGCTTTGTATTTACCGTTGTGCCTTCAATTAAAGGCAACAAATCTCTTTGCACACCTTCCCTTGAAACATCCCCACCTATTCTGTCGCTTCTTGCAGACACCTTGTCAATTTCATCTAGAAAAACAATTCCATTGTTTTCGGTTGATACTTTGGCAGATTTAATAATTGCATCCTCCTCGATCATTTTGTCTGACTCTTCAGCAACTAAAATTTCGTGAGATTCTTTTACAAACATTTTTTTCTTTTTTCCTTTTTTTACATTTTTACCTAACATTTCAGATATATTTATCATTCCTACGTTTGCTCCAGGCATGCCCGGTATTTCAAAACTTGGTGCACTAGAAGCTTCACTTACTTCAATTTCAATTTCATTATCATCAAGGTCGCCATTTCTTAATCTTTTTCTAAAGCTTTCTCTTGTAGCCACACTAGCTTTATTGCCAACAAGAGCGTTAAGAACTCTTTCTTCTGCAGCCTGTGATGCTTTTGCAGAAACTTCTTTTCTCATTCTTTCTTTTTCTATCGCTATTGCAATTTCTAACAAATCTCTAATTATTTGCTCGACATCTCTTCCTACATAACCAACCTCTGTGAATCTTGTTGCCTCAACCTTAATGAAGGGGGCCTCAGTTAGTTTAGAAAGCCTTCTTGATATCTCTGTTTTTCCCACACCAGTGGGGCCAATCATAAGGATGTTTTTGGGTAACACCTCATCTTTCATATCACCCGTTAATGCTTGTCTTCTCCATCTATTTCTGAGAGCAATTGCAACAGCTCTTTTTGCAGAATTTTGACCAATTATGTATCTGTCTAATTCAGAAACAATTTCTCTTGGTGACAAAGATGAAACCACAGATCTATCTTGATTTTCTTTTAATTTTTCTATTTTTTGTATTGGCGTTACATTCGTCTTCTGTTTCATTTAATTAAATTTTTTCTAAAGTTATATTATTATTTGTAAAAACGCATATTTCAGAAGCGACCTTTATAGACTTTCTAGCAATTTCTTCTGCTGTCATTTTAGAATCTATTAATACTTTAGCTGCAGCTAGAGCATAATTGCCACCAGAACCAATGCCAACAATTCCTCCTTCAGGCTCCAGGACATCTCCTGTTCCAGAAATGATGAAACTTTTTTCTTTATCAGCTATAGCCATTAAAGCTTCTAGTCTTCTTAAATATTTATCCGTTCGCCAGTCTTTTGCTAGCTCAACAGCAGCCCTAGTAAGATTGCCTGCGTGTTTTTCTAATTTAGCCTCTAGTCTTTCAAATAAAGTTAAAGCATCAGCAGTAGAGCCTGCAAAACCAGCAATGACATTTCTTTTTTCAATCTTACGAACTTTTTTTGCAGTGCTTTTTAATACTGTATTACCAAAACTAACCTGGCCGTCTCCAGCCACAACAACATCCTTATCTTTTCTAATCAAAACAATTGTGGTTCCGTGCCAATTTGAATTATTACTCATAACGTTATTGTATGTGGAGATTTATTTAATATCTTCAAGACTAAAAGTTCATTTTATTGATATATTGTTAAATTACTTATATACTTTGATATTACATAGGGTGTGTATGGCAAGAAAAGCTAAAATAAATAGAAAAACTAAAGAAACCACAATTAGCGTTGAGGCGAATCTAGATGGTAGCGGATCTTATAAAATAAATACCAAAATAGGTTTTTTAAACCATATGCTAGAACAGCTATCTAAACATTCTTTAATTGATTTAAAAATAAAAGCTCAAGGAGATACGCATATAGATTTACATCACACAACCGAAGACACTGGAATCGCCATAGGAGAATGTATTAAGAAAGCTCTGGGTTCGTCAAAAGGAATAAGAAGGTATGCGCATGCAATGATACCTATGGACGAGACACTAACTCGAGTAACAGTAGATGTTTCAAACAGGCCTTATTTAATTTGGAAAGTAAAACTGAAAGTAGAAAAATTAGGTGAAATGGATACAGAATTATTTAAAGAGTGGTTTCAAGCCTTCTCGCAGTCAGCGGGAATAACGCTGCATATTGAAAATGTTTATGGGGACAACAGTCATCATATAATCGAGTCCTGCTTTAAAGGACTTGCAAGATCTTTGCGTGACGCTTTAGAGATAGACAAAAGAATAAAAAATATAGTGCCATCAACTAAAGGCGTTTTATAAATTAAAAATGTCACTTACAGTAATTGACTATGGTTCTGGCAATTTGAAGTCAGCAGCTAAAGCACTTGAAGCTGCTGCTAAAAATGTTAACACAAATTTAAAAGTAGTGGTAACGTCAGACCCTAAAATAATAAAAAATTCAGAAAAAATTGTTCTTCCTGGCCAAGGCTCCTTTAAAGATTGTTACTCAGGTATAAAAAAAATTCCCGGGTTAGAGGAATCGTTAAATGAATTTGTTTTGGTGAAAAAAAAACCTATTTTTGGAATATGTGTAGGCATGCAATTATTTGCTAAAACTGGTTATGAGTCTGAAGAAACAAAAGGATTTGGTTGGCTAGATGCAACTGTTAGAAAAATTAATAATATTGATAAAACATTAAAATTACCACATATGGGCTGGAATCAAATAGAGTTCAAAAAAGAATTTACACTTTTCTCAGGTCTTGAAAATAAATGTCATATGTACTTTGCTCACAGTTATGAACTAATAATAAAACAAAAGAACTGCGTAATTGCTGCAACAAAATATGGAAATTCGATTACAGCGGCAGTAGTAAAAGAAAATATTTTTGGTACACAATTCCACCCAGAAAAAAGCCAAAAAAATGGACTAGTAATATTGGAAAATTTTATAAAGAGGGATTTTTAAAATGATAATTTTTCCAGCCATTGATGTTAAAGATGGGAAGTGTGTTAGGCTTATTAAGGGTGAATTTAAAAATATGACTTCTTATGAAAATTCACCAATTGATCAAGCAAAAAAATATTTTCAAAGCGGATTTAGCAACATTCATATTGTAGACTTGGATGGCGCACTTCAAGGCAAACCAATTAATTCAAATATAGTGAAGGAAATAATAAAAAATGTTAAGCTAAAAATTCAAGTGGGTGGAGGCATCAGAACAATTGATGAAATAAGTGCTTGGCTAGAAGTGGGCGCAGATAAGGTCGTAATGGGAACCGCTGCCGTAGAAAATGTAAATTTACTTGAATCGGCTTGTAATAAATTTCCAAATAAAATTGCAGTAGCCCTAGATGCAAAAAATGGATTAATTACTTTGTCCGGATGGAAAAAACAAACTAATATTTCAGCAATAGAATTTATTAAAAAAATTAAAAATTTAGGTGTTTCTAGAATTATTTATACAGATGTAAACAAAGATGGCACAAAAAAAGGACCCAACATGAAAGATACAATTAAATTATCAAACGAAACACACATTCCAATATTAGTTTCGGGAGGCATTTCCTCGCTAGAAGATATTAAAAAAATAAAATTATTAAATAATTCAAACATCGAAGGAGTAATAGTGGGTAAATCAATCTATGATGGTGATATAAAAATTAGTGATTTAGCCAAATTAATTTAAAATGTTAAAAAATAGAATAATACCTTGTTTAGATGTAAAAAACGGAAGGGTAGTTAAGGGGATAAATTTTGTAGACTTAATTGATGCTGGAGATCCAGTTGAGCAAGCGCAGATATACGACAAACAAGGAGCTGATGAGCTATGTTTTTTAGACATTACAGCATCAAACGAGAATAGAAATATTATACTAGATACCGTAAAAAAAACGGCAGAAAAATGCTTTATGCCGCTTACAGTTGGTGGAGGAGTAAGAACTATTGAAGATATAAGAAATCTGTTGTTAGCTGGCGCTGACAAAGTATCAATTAATACAGCTGCAGTTAGTAATAAAAGTTTAGTTAAAGAGAGTGCTGAAAAATTTGGTTCCCAATGTATCGTTGTTGCTATCGATGCAAAAAAAGTTAAAGAAAATAGGTGGGAAATATTTACTCATGGAGGAAGAAAATCTACAGGTCTAGATGTTATAAAATTTGTAGAAAAGATGGAAAAAATGGGTGCCGGAGAAATATTGCTTACTTCAATGGATAGAGATGGAACAAAAAAGGGTTATGATTTAGATCTAACTAAAACAGTGTCCAATCTTGTAAATATACCAGTTATTGCTTCAGGGGGCGTTGGTAGCCTAGAACACTTGCACCAAGGGATAAAAATTGGAAAAGCAAATGCTGTGTTAGCAGCATCAATTTTTCATTTTGGGGAGTTCTTAATAAAAGATGCAAAAAAATATTTAGACTCGAAAGGAATTCCTGTAAGAATTTAAAAATGCTCAAAACCCTAGAAGAATTAATTGCTGTTATTCGTGAAAGAAAAAAATCTTCAACAGATAAATCTTATACACGCAAACTATTAAACGACCAAAAATTAAGTATAGAAAAAGTAAAAGAAGAAGCAACAGAACTAATTGAGGCAATCGAAAAAAACACAAATAAAATTCATGAAGCAGCAGATGTTTTGTATCATCTAATGGTACTTTTAGAAGCAAGCGGCATTAAAATCGAGGATGTAATGGATGAGTTAAAAAAAAGAAAAAAATAATAAATAATAAATGGTAAATTGGCATATAAAATATATAGAATGGTGGAGAAAAAAATTAAATATTTCTAATTATGGAATTGCTTGGATATCTTTTTTCAAGGGATTAATTATTGGTTTATTAATCTATCATTTTTTTATTGATTGATTTAGGGTAAATAAAATGACTTATGACAAAAATAATATTTTTGCTAAAATTCTTAAAGGTGAAATCTCTTGTAAAAAAATTTATGAAGATGAGTATGTTTTAGCTTTTTATGACACAAATCCACAAAAAAAAATTCACGCTTTAGTTATTCCGAAAGGTGAGTATGTTAACTTAGATGATTTTTCATCTAAGGCATCTGAAAAAGAAATTGTGGGCCTGATAAAAGGAATAGGAACTGTTGCTAAAAAAATTGGTGTATCCGAAGTGGCAAAAGGTAGCGGCTATAGATCTCTAGTTAATGTAGGAGAAAATGGTGGACAAGAAGTTCCTCATTTACACTTTCATATTTTTGGGGGTGAAAAAGTTGGAAAAATGGTTTCTTAAAGATCTTCTTCTCTTGGTATTTTAAAAATCTTATTTTCAACAAATATGTTTGTTTTTACATTGCTCATAATAAAACTAACTTCATTTGAATAGGCATCTAAAGTTTTCCAACCTGCAAGATCTAGTGAATTTTTATTAAAAAAAATATTTAATTTATTATCATTAATATCTTTTAATTTGTATTCAACAATGTTTGAATTTGTTACCTCAGGTAAATAGTTTTGTATAACATTTAAAATATTTTCTTTATTAAGCAAGTAAAATAATGGTGTTTTCTTAAGCGGATAATAATAAATTTTTTTATATCTTCGTTTAACTATTGCAATTCTTTTACCATTTGTGATTATGCTTTTCTTTTTCTTCAAATATTCACATCTCATAAGCAAAGGATATTTAATATAACAATTGCCAGTCTCAACTTTTTTTCCAATTTTTTGAGTAAAATCAAAAGATAAAGTATTAACTGTTTTATATTTATTTAAAAGTTTTTCTTGAAAGGTCGCGTGAGAGAAACTTGTAAAAAATAAGTAAAATAATATTGGTAATAAAACTAAAATATTTTTTTTGCTCAAAAGAATCCTATAAAATTTCCCTTTTCCCCACATGATTGGCTTGACCTACAATCCCTTGTTTTTCCATTGTTTCCATAATTCTTGCAGCTCTATTGTATCCAATTTGTAATTTTCTTTGTAAAAAACTTGTAGATGCTTTTCCTTCAATTTTTATAATTTCAACTGCTTTACTATACAATTCATCTTTTTCATCATCAAAATTTTCATTAAAAGCTGAGTCCTTATCTCTAATTACTGTGATCTCATCTATATAGTCTGGTTTTCCTTGGGATCTTAAAAAACTGTTTACTTTTTCTATTTCAGATTCTGAAACAAAAGGCGCGTGTATTCTTACAATTCTGTTAGCAGAAGACATGAATAACATATCTCCTTTGCCTAACAATTGTTCAGCACCTTGCTCTCCTAAAATTGTTCTGCTGTCTATTTTTGAACTAACTTGAAACGAAATTCTTGTAGGAAAGTTTGCTTTAATTGTTCCGGTTATTACATCAACGCTTGGTCTTTGTGTGGCCATTATAATGTGGATTCCGGCAGCTCTAGCCATCTGGGACAATCTTTGAATGTAGTTTTCTATTTCTTTGCCAGCAACTAACATTAAATCAGACATTTCATCAACGACCACAACTATGTAAGGCATATGTTTTTTATGTTTAGAATTATAACCGTCAATATTTTTTACACCCACACTAGTCATTAATTTATATCTACTTTCCATTTCTTTTACGGCCCAACCTAGTGCTGCAGTAGCTTTTTTTGCCTCTGTAATAACTGGACAGAGTAAATGTGGTATTCCTTCATAAGCTGACAATTCTAACATTTTTGGATCAATTAAAATTAAATTACATTTTTCAGGGGTGTATTTGTAAAGCAATGACAATATTATAGTATTAATACATACAGACTTTCCAGACCCTGTTGTGCCAGCTATTAATAAGTGTGGCATTTCAGAAAGATCACTAACAACTGGAATTCCAGAAATATTTTTACCTAAAGCTATTGGCAGCTTTATTTCTTGTTTATAAAATTTTTCATCAGAAATAATATCACTCAAAAATACATTTTCTCTTTTTAAATTAGGAATTTCTATACCAATTGTGCTTTTCCCAGGTATAGCAGCTACTCTAGTTGAAATTGAACTAGTATTTCTGGCTATATCATCAGCTAAATTAACTATTTTTGAAACCTTTACTCCTGATGCAGGTTCAAATTCATTTAATGTAACAACAGGACCACTGCTTATTCTTTTTATTTTACCTTCAACACCAAAATCAAGTAATATTTTTTCTAAAAATTCTGAGTTTTTATTTAGACTCTCCTGGTCAATATTTTTTTTATTTTTTAAATCTATATTTTTCTCTAAAAAATTTATTACAGGTAGCTTAAATTTTTTTTCTATATTTTTGAGTTCCGTGGTTTGTGAAAAAGGTAAAATTGGTTGGCTCTCCTTATTATTAATTTTTTCTTGTGAATCTGATATCTCAACTTCTATATTTCCTACATCTAACTCATCTTTTTTTAACCTTTCTTTATTTTTAATAAAAAAATTTGATATGTTTTTTATAATTAAAATGGGAAAAGATAATACTTTCACAATTTCATTTAATTTAATACCAAGACTTAAAATAAAAAAAATAATAGTTAATAGAGAAAGACTGTAAAGCACATATTTATTTTCAACTAAGGGACTTAGGTAATAAATATTTTCTTTAATCGCTCTTCCTACAAATCCTCCGTTTCCATTATCTATTAACCAGAATGAATCACTATAAGAGATATTTAAAACAAGAGATCCTAAAATAATATATATTAGTAAAAAAAAACTTTTTAAAATGAAATTAATTACTATTTTTTTAGTAATTAGTATTGCTCCCCAATAAAAAAAATTACATACAATGAGAATTGAAATTAAACCCAAAGATTGAAGCAAAAAATCTGCTATAACGCTGCCATAAAATCCACCAATATTTTTAATTTCCACTTCACTTGGAGAGTAAATAAAATTTGGATCGCTAGGCGAGTAGCTTATAAATGCAGCAAGTAGAAAAAAGCTTAAGAATACTAGCAAAATTCCCACTAGTTCGATTGCTCTATTTTTAATAAAATTGTTGATTTTTAACAAAACTGGTGAATTCATATTTTTCAAATCAATTAATTAACTTTGTATCACTAATTAATAATTGTTAAAATTAATTAATAGAAAAATAAAATCATGAAAAAGCAAAAAATTTGCATTATTGGGGGAAGCTTAACAGCATTAGTAACAGCCATCACTCTTTCAAAGATGAATTGTGAAATAGATCTTATTATAGGCAATAGCCAAGAAAATCAAAAATCTAACAGAACTACTGCAATTTCTCATGATAATTTTAATTTCCTTAAAAAATTAAATATATCAAAATTACCTAATAAATATGTGTGGGCTTGCTCAATAATGAAATTATATACAGAAACAGAAAATAAAAACTTCTCTAAAGTGCTAGAATTAAGCAATGAGAACAAAAAAGAAAAAGTTCTATACATGATGCAAAACTCAAAAATAACTAAACTCATGATGCAGAAAATTAGGAAAACAAAATCAATTTCTATAACAAAACACGAAAAAATTTCTGAAGTAAAAGATTTGGGACTATTAAAAAGTATAAAACTTAACAATAAGGATCATAAATATAATTTAATAATTATGTGCACGGGAAGTAATTCAGAATTAGTAAAAAATAATTTTGTTGATACAAAAATAGAAAATTCATATAAAGAAGAATCTATTACCACTATTCTTAAACATAAATCTAAAAAAAATAACATTGTAAGGCAAATTTTTTTAGATAATGAAATAATAGCAATGTTGCCAATTTCAAATACAATGACATCGATAGTATGGTGTAAAAAAAGAGATAAAAAAAAAAATAATTATTTTTATAAAAGAAAAATAAAGCTATATACAGCAAGTTATCTTAAAAATATTTCTTTTTCTTCAGATTTAGAATTTAGAAAATTAAATTTTTTAATTAGGAAAAAATATTATAAAGATAGAATTTTACTTTTTGGCGACGCTCTTCACGTAATGCATCCTTTTGTAGGCCAGGGTTTTAACATGATTTTAAGAGACTTGGGATCTTTAGAAAAAGTGCTAAATGAAAATTTAGCTTTAGGGCTAGACGTTGGAAGTTCAGATATATTGTCAGAGTTTTCAAAAAAAACTAAGCCAGCAAATTTTGCTTTTTCGGTCAGTACCGATATATTAAAACATTCCTTTTCTCTAAAGAATGTCTATTTTAAAGAAGCTAGGAATGAATTTTTTAAAATCTTAAATAAAAATAATTTTGCAAAAAATATTTTTTTCAATATGGCTAACAAAGGTTTTAGGTTTTAGGTTTATTGAAGTGTTTTATTTTCTTCTAGATCGAAAATATTAAAACTTATAATTTCATCTAGTGTTTTAATTTTGTCCTCAATTTTTACAGTTTCAATTAATTTTTGTTTTTCTTCAATTGAAAATGGAGATATCATGCAAACGCTACTTATTAATTCGTCTAAATTAAGTCTTGTAAATTCGCTACAATCAATTGGATAGTTTATTTTTTTAAAAAATAGTTTTATTTTATTTAATAAAATACTTTTATCGTAGCTTAGTAGTTGACTTTTTTCTTTATCCAAATCATTTAGAAATTCAGAATAATCGACATTAAATTTTCTATATAATTTTTCTTTATCTAATTCTTTTTTAATTCTGAATCTAATGATACCCGAAAGACTTATTACAAATCTTTTGTCAACTGTTTCATTAAAACTTATAATTTTTCCCAAACATCCTATTTGATAAACTTCTTTTTCTTTACCTATCTCTGTTTTTGGTTGCACCATTCCAAACATCCTATTTTCGCTCATGCAGTCATTAACCATTTGAATGTATCGATCTTCAAAAATATTTAATGGCAAAATAGTTCCTGGAAAAAATATCGCATTTGATAGTGGAAAAATAGCAATTTTATTTGGTAAGTTTTTTTTACTCATATTAAATAATTTATACTTAAATATAAAAAATTTAAATACATCAAATTGTGCTTATTTTATATATGAAGTGACTAAAATTGGTCTGCTTCAGTAGAGTCTTTCATTGCTGTTGTGGAACTTTGTCCAGATGAAATAGTATTTGATACAGCATCAAAATAAGAAGTCCCAACTTCCCTTTGATGTTTTGTGGCAGTATATCCCTCTTTCTCGCTATCAAATTCTTGCTGCTGTAATCTTGAATAAGCTGCCATTCCGTGTTCTTTATATTTTTTAGCTAGATCAAAAATGGCATAATTTTGAGCGTGAAATCCTGCTAATGTAATAAATTGAAATTTATACCCCATGCTGCCAAGCTCTTTTTGAAAAACTTCAATTTCTTTATCAGATAAATTTTTCTTCCAATTAAATGAGGGCGAACAATTGTATGCTAATAATTTTCCTGGAAATTTTTTATGAATTGCATTAGCAAAATTTTTAGCTTCTTCTAGATTTGGTTTTGCTGTTTCACACCAAATTAAATCACTATAAGGAGCATACGCTAACCCTCTTGATATAGCTTGATCTAAACCATCTTTCACGTAATAAAATCCCTCTGGGGATCTTTTGCCAGTTAAAAATGGTTTATCATTTTCATCTATATTGCTTGTAATTAGTTGCGCTGCATTTGCATCAGTTCTTGCCAATATAATTAATGGAACACCCATTACATCAGCTGCAAGTCTAGCAGATTTAAGATTTTTAATCATAGTTTGAGTAGGTACCAAAACTTTTCCACCCATATGACCACATTTTTTCTCTGAAGCTAATTGATCCTCAAAGTGCACACCTGCAGCCCCTGCTTTTATAAATTTTTTTGTTAGTTCAAAAACATTTAAAGGTCCACCAAATCCCGCTTCTCCATCAGCTATGATAGGCATTTTATAGTTTACTTTATCATTAATATTAATTTTTTCCTCAGCAGATTCCATATGTTGTATTTGATCAGCCCTAATTAAAGCATTATTCATTGCTTCAACTAATTTAGGTGCACTATCATAAGGATATAAGCTTTGATCTGGATACATTTCTCCAGCACTATTTGCATCTGCCGCGACTTGCCATCCACTTAAATAAATTGCTTTTAGTCCTGCCTTAGCGTGTTGAACTGCTTGATTGCCAGACAGCGAACCAAGTGTATTAACATAAGGTTCAGTATTTAATAAATTCCATAATTTTTCTGATTGAGATTTGCACAGAGTATATTCAATATTAAATGTGCCTTTAAGTTTTTC
>Ga0114999_10004280_pt1 | contig 17379 bp, 11 predicted proteins | sample ArcticOcean_MG_C_3_FD_89820 | JGI IMG/M metagenome (GOLD analysis project Ga0114999, IMG submission 89820) | Marine microbial communities from western Arctic Ocean - ArcticOcean_MG_CB8_126 | ecosystem: Environmental > Aquatic > Marine > Oceanic | place: Arctic Ocean: Canada Basin | collected...
TATTATGGGATACGGTTCTTAAACAATCAACTAATAATGCCATTAATTTAGATTTAGGACATTATGTTGCCGCTGGAAATACTAAACCTCTACAAATTTTAAAAGACCATCATAAAGAAATTAAAAGTATACACATAAAAGATCGCCAGAATCCTGAAAACGGGAAAAAGAATATGTCTTTTGGAAAAGGAGATACACCTATAATTGAGGCGCTTCAATTAATTCGTGATAAGAAATATAATTTTCCAGCTACAATTGAATATGAATATGAAACACCTAAAAACTCTACTATTATAGCAGAAATACAAAAATGTGTTGAATATTGTACAAAAGCGCTTCAATCATAAATATTTAAAAAGCAACCCTGTTCTATTGCCTTTATGTAACTAATTGAAATCAATTGCAATTTATAAATCAACCGAATAAACTATAAATGAATATGCTTAATTTTTAACTGCAAGTTTGAGTTAAAACACTTCTTCTATTCCTTTTTTATTAATGTGGTATAAAAACTCCATTAATTTAATGGAGTTTATTTGAGTAACTTTGCCGTTTTTAATTACTTAAACCTTTCCCAAATGAATAATCGACATTTACTCACATTACTTTTCATCACTCTTCTGTGGGTGTCATCCTGTTCGGTAACAAAAAAAGAAACAACTCAAATTGCTTGGGATAGTTGGGGTGTTCCTCATATAACTTCTAACAATGTAGAGGAACTTTTTTTTGCTCAAGGCTGGGCACAAATGCATAATCACGCTAATCTTATTATAGAACTATATGGAAGCGCACGTGGTAAAGGAGCAGAATACTGGGGAGAAAGCAAACTACAAGACGATATCCTCATCCACACCTTAGGTTTTGAAGAATTGGCAATAGAATGGGAAACTAATCAAGATCCAGAAACCAAACGAATCTATAAATCGTTTGTGAATGGACTAAATGCGTATGCTGAAAAACATCCAAAAGCAATTGAGAAAGCCAATAAAATCGTTTTGCCTTTAACCACGAAAGATCTGAATATGCATAGTATGTATGTTATTTTCACACGCTTTATTGGAGGAAATGATCTTGGTCGTGTGAAGCGATGGCCAGATATGGGTAGTAATACTTATGCAATTGGTCCAAAAAAATCGACTTCGGGGAATGCAATGTTGGTGCAAAATCCACACTTGCCATGGTGGAAAGAATTTATCTTCTTTGAATCCCACTTTAAATTGAATGGTGAAAACATGTATGGGGCTAATTTGGTTGGTATGCCAGGAATTTCTATTGGATTTAATGACCATTTGGGATGGAGCCATACCGATAATACTATTGATAATGCAGACACTTATGAGTTAGACCTGAAAGAAGAAGGATATGTTCTTGATGGTAAAATCGAAAAATTTAAGACTTCTAAAAAAAAGCTCCAGATCAAAAAAGCGAACGGAAATCTAAGAGAACATGAAATTACAGTACTAAAAACTGTTCACGGGCCTGTTGTTAATCAAAAAGAAAATAAGGTTTTAGCAATTCGTATGGTGGGTTACGATCGTCCTAATATGTTTTTACAATGGTGGGAAATGATCAACAGCACCAATTTTGACGAATTTGAATCAGCATTAAAAATGGCACAAATTCCCTTTTGGAATGTAATGTATGCTGATAAAACGGGAGAAATTTTTTACCTATTTAATGGGTTAGTTCCAAAGCGTAATGAAGATAGTTGGGCATACTGGGATCGTATTATTCCAGGTGGAAAGTCCTCTGACATATGGACTGAAGTACATCCATATGAAGATTTGCCCAAAATAAAAAATCCTGAAAATGGTTGGTTGCAAAATGCTAATGATCCGCCCTGGACTAGCACTATTCCGATAATATTAGATCCAAATTCATATCCTGATTATATGGCACCTAAACACATGTATTTTCGAGCACAACGATCCGCTCGAATGCTTCTAGAAGATGAATCAATTACTTTTGAAGAATTACAAAACTACAAACTCAACACCCGTTTAGAATTTGCTGATCGAATTTTAGACGATCTATTTGAAGCGGTGGATAACTCAAACTCGGAAAAGGCAAAAGAAGCTAAAATAGTCTTAGAAAATTGGGATAGAGAGGCTAATGCTAATAGTAAGGGAATGCTCTTGTTTTATAATTGGGCAAAAAAATTTGGTGTCTCAAATGTCAAAAACTATACTACTCAATGGAATATTGAAAACCCAAACACAACCCCTGATGGGATAGCTAATCCAGTACTTGCTGTACAATTATTAAAAGAAGCAGCATTAGAAGTTGAAAGTAAATTTGGGCGTTTAGACCCTCCTTGGGGAGATTATTATCGAATTAATTATAATGGGAAAAATCTACCTGCAAACGGAATTGATGGTTCAATGGGTGTTTTTCGAGTTGCCTGGCCAGCTGGTAATGACAAAAACAATATGTATGTAGGTGGAGGAGATTCTTGGGTTGCTGTCATTGAATTTAGCAAAAAAATAAAGGCTAAAGTTTTGCTCAGTTATGGAAATGCTTCACAAAAAGAATCAATACATAATGGCGATCAATTAGAATTGTTTTCCAAAAAAGAATTACGCAATGCCTGGATTTATCAAGAAGACATAAATGCAAATACGGTAAAAATTGAGAGTCTTAGCGGAAATAATTTCATAATTCTTAAAGATTAGTATTGACTAATGAATCTATAACTTTTGACTTAACCATCACTAAAAAAACAAACCCTTATAAATTTAATGGTTTTTAGAAAGTGTTTGAGATATGTTATGTGTATTCTAAAATCGTTTAAAATTTAAAGTGTGTAAAATGTTAATTCCCATCACAACCAGGTTTGGCATCTAAATCTGATTCCAAACGCACATTGCCCAATCCAATATCAACACCCGTTCGTGCTTTGATTACTAATGCAGAAGTGATGTTGGTCATGTCTAGTCCTAATTTTTCAAAACAGCTTAAGCTAATTCTATACTCGTTCCAGTCGCCACTTATGGTAATGTCTAATGTATTATCGCAGGTAGCACTGTCATCACATTGGCCAATTTGTACAACAGCATCAGAACCAGTAAATGATTTTGCATTAAAAGTTAATTCCATAGCACCATTTGACTGACGCGCCATATCATTTGGCTTAGCAGAAGAAATGCGCAAATAATCTCCATCAGATTTAGTCCAATTAATTCGTAAGGCATCTTCTTGAGCTATATGGTCTGTTTTACTTATAATCAATCCGCCGACAGATGTTGGGAAGCTTGCAATTTGCTTTACCAAATCTCCAGAGCTTAGCCATAAACCCCAAGGAGCAACTGCAGTTCCTTTGCTGTAGAATTCACCTGTTGAAGCTACGTCGCTATTTTCTAATCCGGATTTTTCTGGGAATACATCAAGATTGTCTGTACTAGCATAGGCAAGTCCGTACCCAAATTTAAACAGAGCTTCATTGTTTTCAGAAACTACAGCGCTGGCTGGCCATGTAAAAGACAATCGACCCATGAAATCGTGTGATGGATCTCTCTGGAATAATAGATCAGAAACACCACCACCTTCACTTCCAGGTAACCATGCAGCAACAAATGCATCAGAATTATTAATCTCTGGATTCGTCCACATTGGACGTCCGGATAAGAATACAGATACTACAGGAATTCCTTTGTTTTTATAGGCACCCAATTTGTTAACGTCAAATCCGTTAGGAACAAAATCTAAGTTCTCACGATCTCCTTGAAATTCTGCGTAAGGATCTTCTCCATATACCGCAATCACAGCATCAGCTTTTATAGAAGTATCACCATTTGGAGAGAAAATTACTTTTCCACCTGCTTCATTAACGACTTCTTCAATACCATGTAAGATAGATGCTCCATTTGGGAATTCATCATTGGTATGACCAGTTCCTTGCCAAGAAAGTGTCCATCCACCACTGGCTTTAGAAATGCTAGCAGCACCATCTCCAACAACCAATATTGTTTTAGAAGCATCAATAGGCAATACTTGGTTGTTGTTTTTAAGCAGTACCATAGATTCTCTTACCGCTTGTCTTGCAATGGCTCTGTGTTCTGGCAAGCCCAAAAAGCTTTGTTTACCCGCATTGGCACGCGTACTCGGAGCACCTTTTTGAAAAACACCTGATACGAGTTTTACTCTAAGAATACGACGAACGGCATCGTCTAAACGTTCCATAGAAATGGTTCCATCTTTTACTTGTTGTAGAGTACTTTCATATAAGCCTTTCCAACTATCTGGCGCCATATACATATCCAACCCTGCATTTAACGATTGTGCACAATCTGTATTTGTACATCCTGGTACTTGACCATGACCATTCCAGTCACCAACAACAAATCCATTGAAGCCCATTTTTCCTTTTAAAACATCTGTTAGCAATTCTTTATCGCCGTGTAGTTTTCTTCCTTGCCAACTAGAAAATGAAACCATCACTGTTTGTACACCAGCAGGAATAGCGCTATAATATCCAGCAGCATGAACTGTACTTAATTCTTCTTCACTAATCAAGGCATCACCTTGATCTACTCCGTTTTGAGTAGCACCATCAGCTAAGAAATGCTTGGCACTAGAAATTACTTTTCCATCGCCCATAAAATCATCTGAACCAAATTTTCCTTGTAAACCAATTACAATACGGTCTCCATAAGACTGCACAACATCAGGGTTTTCTGAAAACCCCTCATAACTTCTTCCCCATCTCAAATCTTGTGGCACTGCAAGAGTAGGAGCAAAAGTCCAATCATGTCCAGATACGGTTAATTCATGCGCAGTAACACGTGCAATTTTTTCAATTAAATCAGGATTATTCATGGCACCTAACCCAATGTTATGGGGGAAAACAATGGCGCCCTTTAAATTGGCATGCCCATGTACAGCATCAATTCCCCAAATAATTGGGACAGCTATTTCAACACCCTCATTATCAATTGAGGCATTGTAGTATTTGTCTGCCATTTCAAGCCACGTTTTTGAGTCAGCGAATGGCAATGGACCCGGAGCAGAATTTCCTCCACTCAACACAGAACCCAATCGGTATTGTTGTACTTCTTCAGGAGTTACGGACCCACTATCGGCCTGAATTACTTGCCCTACCTTTTGTTCTAAAGTAAGTTTAGGAAGCATTTCATCAATTTGAGCTTCAATAGTAGGGTCTAATGGTAAAGGCTCTAAAGTGGCCCATAAATCGATGCTTTTAGATTCTTTTGATGGATTGCAACTTAAAAAAAGAATGGATATTACACACAAGGTGAGTGCAGTATAACGCATAGATTTACTGGTTTGCATTTTGTAATTTTTAGTTTTTAGTTTGGTACTCATGTACCTTTTTGTAAATGCTAAAGATAATAAGAATAAGGTATAATTATGTTTTATAAATATATTAGCACAGAGTCCTTTTCATACTTATAACAAATACATTCTTAAAATTAGTCTAAATTTATTGTATAAAATTGGAATATTAGGTTTTAGCAAGTATTCAAAAAGAAAGTTATTGGCAGTATATTAATTTGATATAATTTAAATATATGATTTGTATAAAAACTCATATTCCAAAAGAAGTCTGTGAAATTGATGATGAATTAAAGGCAATCTATCATAGTAAAGATTCTATTTGCATTTGGATTTTTAAAAGTAGAATTGATAGAAATAAGTTTATGGATGAAACAATTGGAATGCTTAAAAAAGAAAGAGAAGATTATTACATCTCAAATTATAAGTAAAACCCCAGTTATTAGGTGAGGTTAAAATTGCAGAGAGGAAGGGATTCGAACCCTCGATTCCAATTTCTCAGAATACACGCTTTCCAAGCGCGCGCCTTAAACCGCTCGGCCACCTCTCTTGATTATTAATAAATTTAATTTCCAAAAATATCTAGTGCATTATTATCTGTTACTTCATTTACATAATCAAAATCAAGATTATATACTTCAGCAATTTTCTTAGCAACTAATTCAATATAAGAGCTTTCATTCCTTTTTCCTCTATAAGGAACAGGGGCAAGATATGGGGAATCTGTTTCTAAGACAATTTTCTCAATAGGAATTTGATTTAAAAATTCTGATATCTTACCATTCTTAAAAGTTACAACCCCTCCTATTCCAAGACTAAAATTTAAATCAATTATTTTTTTTGCTTCTTCAATAGAACCTGAAAAACAATGAAAGATTCCTTTGATGTTTTTAGATTTAAATTTTTTTAAAACATCATAAATCTCATTAAATGATTCCCTGCAATGAATAACAATAGGCAGATCATAAGAAATTGACAAATTAATTTGTTCTTCAAAAGCTATTATCTGTTCTTTTAAAAACTTTTTTTCATGATAAAGATCAATTCCTATTTCTCCAATTGCATAATATTTATTCCTTTCAATTTCATCTCGAACAAAATCAATCTCTTTTTTATAATTTTCATCTACATAACAAGGATGGAGTCCAACCATACAAAAAATGTTTTTTGGGTATCTAGACATCAACTGAAGCATTTGTTTATTATAAGAAGAGTTAATTGAAGGCATGTAGAATCTATTTACACCAACAGATAATGCCCTAGAAATAACATCATCAATGTCTTCACTAAATTGTTTTAAATATAAATGTGTGTGAGTATCAATCAATTTATTAGATTGCTAAAGATTTTTCAATGTTGCCATCCATAAGAACATTTATTGGATCCTCAACACCTTCTTTTACTGCAATTAAAAACCCCACTGACTGGTTTCCGTCAATTATCCTATGGTCATATGATAAAGCTAAGTACATCATTGGCCTTATTTCAATTTTTTCTCCAATAGCGACAGGTCTATTTATTATATTGTGCATTCCTAATATTCCAGATTGTGGTGGATTAATAATAGGAGTTGATAACATTGAACCAAAAACTCCCCCATTTGAAATTGTAAAAGTTCCTCCTGTTAAATCATCAACTGTAATAGATTTATCCCTGACCAAATCAGCAAGCCTTTTTATTTCTTGTTCGATAGATGCAAATGATAAATTCTGCGCATTTCGAAGAACAGGAGTCATTAGACCCTTTGGCCCTGAAACGGCAATACTTATATCCGTATAATTATATGAAACCTTATGTTCTCCATCAATCATAGAATTGACATCAGGGTAAAGCTGAAGAGCCCTTGTAACAGCTTTTGTAAAAAAGCTCATAAAACCAAGACTTACTCCATGTTTAGTAGAAAACAGATCTTTGTATTTTTTTCTTAAATCAAAAATATGAGATAAATCAGCTTCATTAAATGTTGTTAACATTGCAGTTTCATTCTTAACAGCCACTAATCTTTCGGATACTTTTCTTCTTAATAAAGATAACTTTTCTCTGGTCTCTGATCTATTATCATCATTTACAGATCCCATTGCAGGAACAGCTTTTAGCACATCTTCCTTTGTTATCTTTTCTCCCTTTGAACTTATTTTATTTAAGTTAACTCCTGCTTGTTTGGCAATATTTTTTGCTAAAGGTGTCGCTGTAACTTCTTCAGGATTTGATTTTATTGTTTCTTCTTTTACAACATTTGATGTTGATTCTTCTTTATCTAAATTTATTTCAGAAGCAAAAGAAGTATCAATAAGACAGATAACCTCCCCTACAGACATGGTGTCACCCTCCTCAGCTTTTAAAGAAATTTTACCAGAAGTTTCAGCAGGTAAATCTAAAGTAGCTTTATCGGAATCAAGCTCTGCAATAGTTTGATCTTTAGAAACAATATCTCCATCAGACACCAACCATTGAGAAATTTCTACTTCCATTATAGATTCTCCAGGAGATGGAATTTTCATTTCATGCACCATAATTTATTTTTCTACTTTAAAGGTTGTTATCAAAATTAATCAATTTAAAAGATTATTTTCTGAAGTTATCTTTTTCTTTATCAAAAACATATTCAATAACCTGGTTATGCCTTCTTTCAAATCTAGCATAGCTTCCTGATGCCGTTGAACCATAAGGTCTTCTTGTAGCAGGTCTAAATTGATTAGCATTAGGATAATGCATTAAAAAATGACTCCAAACCCCCATGTTTCTTGGTTCTTCTTGAGCCCAAACGAAATCAGTTGCTTTTGAAAACTTTTTTAATTCTAAATTAATTTCTCTAATAGGTAAAGGGAAAAGTTGTTCTAATCGAATAAGAGCAACATTTTTAATATTTTTTTCTCTTCTAAATTTCAACAAATCAAAATAGAATTTTCCTGAACAAAATACTACAGTAGAAACATCTTTTGGATTTACATTATCATCTGATATAACTTTTTTGAATTTACCTGTAATTAAATCATCTATGTTTGAGGAAACCTCAGGATGTCTAATTAAACTTTTTGGAGTAAATAATATAAGTGGTTTTCTAAAACTAGTAACCATTTGCCTTCTTAAGATGTGAAATAGATTTGATGGTGTTGTACAGTTAGCAGCATACATATTATCATTAGCACATAGTTGAAGATATCTCTCAATCCTTGCAGATGAATGTTCTGCTCCTTGACCTTCATAACCATGCGGTAGATATAATACTATTCCGTTTTGAAGTTTCCATTTATCCTCTGCAGATGAAATATACTGGTCAATGATTATTTGAGCTCCATTTGAAAAATCACCAAATTGAGCCTCCCAAATTGTTAAAGATTTTGGACTAGCAAGTGCAAACCCATAATCAAATCCTAAAACTCCATACTCAGATAAAAGAGAATTATATATTTTGAACTCACCTTTATGTTTAGACTTAATTGAATTTAAAGGAAGGTACTCTTCTTCAAAATCTTCTGATTTTAAAACTGCATGCCTGTGTGAAAATGTCCCTCTTTCAACATCTTGACCTGACACTCTAATGTTGAACCCATCGGATAATAATGTCCCATACGCCAACTGCTCTGCAAGGGCCCAATCAACTTTGTTTTCATCAAAAAACATTTTTTTCCTGTTTTCAAAAAGCTTATAGATTTTTTTTAAGAAACCTGAATTTTCAGGAAGCTCAGTAATTGCTTTTGCAATTTCTAAAAGTTTTTCTTTAGAGAAATTTGTTTCAAAATCCTTCTTCATAGCCTCCTCATCAACTCGATTATAGTCTTTCCAAACTTTCTGCATAAAAGGGGTAATTTTTGTTTTCCTTTTCTTCTTTGTTTCAATCAGTTCATTCTCTAAAGACTCAGAATATTCTAATTCAATTTTTTGAATGTAATCTTGATTTATTATTCCTTGACTAATTAATTCATTTGAATAAATATCTCTTTGATTTAAATGAGAGGATATTAAATTATATAACTTAGGCTGAGTAAATCTTGGTTCATCTCCTTCATTATGTCCATACTTTCTATAACCTAGAAGGTCAATAAATATATCTTTACCATATTCTGTTCTATAATCAAGAGCAAAAGATACAGCATGCACAACTGCTTCTACATCGTCAGCATTAACATGAAGAACTGGACATAAAGTAACTTTTCCTACATCTGAACAATATGTACTTGACCTACCATCAAGATAATTGGTAGTAAATCCAATTTGATTATTTATTATAATATGAATAGTTCCCCCAGTAGAATAACCTTTAAGTTTTGACATTTGAACAACTTCATATACCACTCCCTGTGCAGCTAAAGCAGCATCTCCATGAACAATTATTGGAAGTATCTTATTTGATTTATTATCAAGTTCATTTTCAATTTTAGCTCTTGTAATTCCTTGGACTACTGGAACAACAGACTCAAGATGTGAAGGGTTTGGAGCTAGATTTAAATTTATTTTAACCCCACTATCAGTTTCTCTTTTTGAAGTCCATCCCAAATGGTATTTTACATCTCCATCAAAAATATCTTCTTCTTCTTCATAATCTTTACCTTCAAATTCAGCAAAAATCTCATTAGTTGATTTTCCAAAAATATTAGCTAGAGTATTAAGTCTTCCCCTATGAGACATTCCCATAACAACTTCAGAAATTCCTTTTTCAGCAGCCAATTGAATCAGAAAATGAACTGCTGGTATCAGTGATTCTCCTCCCTCTAAAGAGAATCTTTTTTGTCCAACATATTTTTTTTGCAGAAAATTTTCAAATGTGTAAGCTTGATTGAGTTTGTTTAAAATACTCAGTTTTTGATCTTTTGAAAAATTTGGATGATTTCCATTAATATTAATTTTATTCTGTATCCATTTAACTCTTTCAGGATCTCTAATATACATATATTCAACGCCTATCGATGTACAATAGATCTTTGTTAAATGTTTAATTATATTCTTTAGCTTATCTGGACCTAAACCTACAATTTCTCCTGCACTAAAAACTAATTCTAAATCTGTTTCTTCAAGACCAAAATTCTGTATATCAAGGGTTGGAGAATATTTTCTCCTTTCTCTAACGGGATTTGTAATTGTAAATAAATGTCCTCTTTTTCTGTACGCATCAATCAAATTAACAACTTGAAACTCCTTTTTTATGTTCTCAGGAACCTCAAACTTTTTTTCTTCAAATGTGATATTTGATGTTTCCATTCCAAAATCAAACCCTTGAAAAAAAGCCTTCCAACTTGGCTCTAAACTATCTGGAGATTGCAAATATTGATCATACATTTCTGCAAAATAACTCGTGTGAGCTGAATTGAGAAAAGAGAACTTATCCATAGCAAGCTATTTAGTTAATAAAATTACAACTTGTTTTTAATGTATTTCAATATTTTTTAGATTTTTGTATAATGTTTGCCCTTATTGACTGTAATAATTTTTATGCCTCTTGTGAAAGGGTATTCCAGCCTGACTTAATTGACAAGCCTATTGTTGTTCTATCTAATAACGATGGTTGTGTTATAGCTCGAAGTAATGAGGCAAAATCTCTTGGAATTCCAATGGGTACTCCTGCATTCAAATACAAAAAAATATTTGAAGAAAATAAGGTTGAAGTCTTTTCTTCCAACTTTAAATTATATGGAGACATGAGTAATAGAGTAATGTCTATTATATCTCGATTTATACCAGATGTTGAAATATACAGTATTGACGAAGCATTTTTAAAGTTTGATGGATTCTCAGAAGATACAATTGATCAGAAATGTAGAGAGATAATAGAAACTATTTTAAAATGGACAGGCATACCTGTATCAATTGGACTTGCGCCAACAAAATCACTGGCAAAAGTTGCAAATAGAATTGCAAAAAAATACTCTAATGAAACTAATAGTTTTCATTCAATCAACAACAATAGTAAACGTATCAAATCCCTAAAGAATATAAATATCAAGGATATTTGGGGTATTGGGTTTCAGAATGAAAAAAAACTATTAAAAATTGGTGTAAAGTCTGGTTTTGATTTTGTGAGTCTTCCCGATCAATGGGTTAAAAAAAACATGAGCATAATTGGATTAAAATTAAAAAAAGAGCTTGAAGGCATCTCAACTCTAAGTATTGAAGAAGGAAAAAATAATAAGAAATCTATAGCTACTACTAGAAGTTTCGAAGCTGAAATTTCATCACTTGATGATTTAATAGAAAGGATTACAACATTTGCTGTTGTTGCCTCTAAAAAATTGAGAAGACAAAATAGTGAGTGTAGTATAATCTCTGTCTATATACGTAGTAATCCATTTAAATACAATAATGATAAATATCATTTTAGTCTGACTAGGGCTTTACCATTTTCTACAAACTCAAGTATTGAGATAAGTAAATTTTCAATAAAACTTTTAAAGAAGATCTATTCTAAAGGTAGAGTATATAAAAAAGCAGGTATAATTCTGATGGGGCTAACTCCTGAATCTAATCATCAGTTTAGTTTTTTTGACAGAAATATTGAGAAGCATAAAAAATTAATGGAAAGTATAGATGGTATTGATAATAAGTATGGTCTGTATAAAGTTAGACTTGCAAGTCAAGATCAAAAAAGAATATGGAAAATGAATAGACAAAAATTATCCAGAAATTATACAACTAATATTGAAGAGATTCTAATTGTAAAATAGTATTATGGTTAAGAAAAATAAGATTAAAATATTTAAGCCAAACGATGAAAATTCTTCTAGTAATATTTTTATTAAGGATGGTATATCAGCAGGATTTCCATCTCCAGCAAGTGATTTTGAGGAATCAAGAATTAGTCTTGAAAAAGTTTTAGTGAAAAATAAAGAGGCTACATTTTATGCGAGAGTATCAGGAGAATCAATGAAAGATGCTGGGTTAAATGATGGTGATATTCTAGTAGTTGACAGAAGTGAAGAGGTAAAGAATAACAAAATTGCTGTATGTTATCTAAATGGAGAGTTTACAGTTAAAAGAGTAAAGATTGAAAAAGATCATGTATACCTAGTGCCAGAAAATAAAAAATATAATCCAATTAAAGTAACTGAGGGAAATGAGCTTATAGTATGGGGAATCGTAACCTATGTAATAAAGAAAATTTAAAGTCTTTCAAAAATCCCTGCTATTCCTTGACCACCTCCAACACAAGCTGTAACCATTCCATACTTTTGATCTCTTCTTTTCATTTCATTTAGAAGTTGAATGGTTAGCTTAGCTCCTGTACACCCTAGAGGATGACCTAGTGCTATAGCTCCACCATTAAGATTCACTGTATTAGGATCTAAACCAGTCTCTTGAATAACAGCTAAAGCTTGACAAGCAAAAGCCTCATTTAACTCTGTTTGCTCAATGTCAGAAAGTTTTAAACCGGCCTGGCCTAGTGCCTTTGGAATAGCTTCAACAGGTCCAATACCCATATATAAGGGGTCTACACCTCCAGAAGTACAAGTAACCATTCTAGCAATTGGTTGAACTCCTAATTGCTTAACCATTTCTTCGCTCATTACTAAAACAAAAGCAGCACCATCAGAAGTCTGAGATGAATTACCAGCAGTAACAATTCCACCCATTTTAAACGCAGGTCTTAGCTTTGATAAAGCCTCAAGAGTAGTATCCCTTCTAACACCTTCATCCATATCTACAACATGTGATTTAGAAACTTTTTTGCCATTTTGTACAAATACTTCCTCGACAGTTATAGGAACTATCTGGTCTTTAAAATGTCCTTTATCAATTGCATTAGCTGCCTTAGTATGCGATTCTAATGAAAATTGATCTGAGGCTTCTCTTGATATATTATACTTTTCCGCGACAGCTTCAGCTGTTGCACCCATCCCAACATGATAATTCATATTGTCTAAATTTGCTTTGTAACTTGGTGCTAGCTTATATCCAGTCATTGGTATTAAGCTCATACTTTCAATTCCACCTGCCACAAAAATATGTCCAAATCCAGCTCTTACTTTACTAACTGCCATTGAAATTGCTTCAAGACCTGAAGCACAATATCTATTAATTGTTACACCTGGAACCTCTTTTCCAAGAGCTCTTGCAGAAATTAATCTTGCGATTTGTAATCCCTGTTCTCCTTCTGGATTTGCACAGCCTACAATTACATCATCAACTTTAGTTGTATCAAGTTCTGGAACTTGAGATGCAAGATGTCTTATAACATCTACAGCTAAATCATCAGATCTATAATTTTTAAAGCCACCTTTTTTTGCTTTTCCTATTGCTGACCTATATCCAGCTACTATATATGCTTCCATAATTAATTTCTTAAAGGTTTTTTATTCATTAACATGTATTGAATTCTATCTAAAGTTTTTTGATTACCAAGAAGACTCATAAAGTTTTCTCTCTCAAGGTCAAATAAATATTCCTCGCTTACTAATTGAGAACTTGTCAAATCTCCACCACACATAACGTATGCTATTTTTCTTGAGACTTCAACGTCATAATCAGACATATACCCTCCTAGGCTGAATTCATTAATTGCAGAATATAATGTTGAAAGTCCTGATCGACCAAGAACTTCAATATCTTGTCTTAAAGATGGAGGGACATAGCCTACTGATAAATCTAAAACTTTTTGTTTAGCCATTCCGATATTTCTCATTCTATTCATACAAATAAAGTCCCTAGTGTTTTGTAAATAATTCAAATCAAATGCTTCATGAGCAGATGTTGACACTAAACCCATGGCTATAGATTTAAAATGATCTATTAGTGTTGGCATTTTTACATCCCCTGTATTAAATGAATTAGATACTCTCATTGCCATCTCTTTTGTTCCTCCTCCTGCAGGAAGCAAACCTACTCCTGCCTCGGGAAGGCCAATATAGGACTCCGATGCAACTATACCAGCATCACAATGAATTACTACTTCTAAACCTCCACCCATAACAAACCCTTGAGCTGAAGCTACAATTGGAATCTTTGATGTTCTCATCCTCATCAAAATATTTTGAAATCCTACTAGAAATTTTTCAATTTCATCATATTTTTTTTGCATTGCTGACATACCCATATTCATTAGGTTGGCACCAACAGAAAATTGTTTATCATTATTACCAAGAACAATTCCTTTCCAGCCTTCACTTTCAGCTAAGTCAATAGCTTTTGATATTCCTTCTCCTATACCTGTTCCAATAGCTCCAGCTTTACTCTGAAACTCAACACACATAACGCCATCTCCTATATCATGAACTGTACATTCAGAGTTTTTTAATATGTATTTACTTGATCTAAATGCATCTAGCATAATAAACGATTCTGAACTAGGAACAGGAGTATATTTTTTAGATTTTAAGTCAAAGAACTTTTTCTTTCCATCTTCAAATTTGTAAAAAACATCTGCACCACTTTTTTGCATTTCATGAATCCAATCAGGAACTTTTTCATCACAAGATTCTATCATTTTAATACCAGCATCTATTCCTAAAAGATCCCAAATCTCAAAAGGCCCATATGTCCAGGCATATCCAGTTCTTGTAGCATCATCAATTTGATAATAATCATCTGCAATTTCAGGGATACTCATTGCAGAATACGACAAAAGACATGCTAAGTACTCCTTGTAAAATAAATTTTCATTTGAATCCCCTTCAATCAAAAATTTAATTCTTCTATCAAAAAGTTCTATAGATTTTGCTTCCTTCACAACTTTTAAATTAGGCTTTATTGATTTTCTATAGGTATTAGTTTCAAGATCTAATGCATTAATTATAGTCTTTCCATTTTCATCTTTTTTATTTGTTTTCTCATAATAACCTTTCCCTGATTTATTTCCAAGGAAATTATTATCGATCAAAAATTTAAAGGATTTATTTTGAGGCTGATCCTTAAGTTTGCTATAAAATGTGTCACTCTTTACGTTTTCAACTAAAAATTTTGTAACCTTATCACTAGTATCTAAGCCAACTAAATCTTGTAATCTAAATGTTCCTGAGTTTGGATACCCGATAACTGTACCTGTCATTAGGTCAACCTCTTCGATTGTAAAATTATATTTATCAGTTAATTGACTTAATTTAATGCCTGCCATAACACCAATTCTATTTCCTATAAAGGCAGGCGTATCCTTACAAAGCACTGTTTGCTTTCCAAGAACTATATCTCCAAATTCCATTAAGTAATCAGCCAACTTAGAGTCTGTTGTATCATGAGGGATAACCTCAAATAATCTCAAATATCTTGGGGGATTAAAAAAGTGTGTTCCACAAAAATTTTTCTTAAAATTTTCGGATCTACCTTCACATAATAAACCAATAGGAATACTAGATGTGTTAGAAGTCACAATTGCTCCCTCTGTTTTATATTTTTCTACCTTCTCAAAAATTTGTTTTTTTATATCCAAGTTTTCAACTACAACTTCAATAATCCAATCAGCCTCAGATATTTTATCGAAATCATCTTCAAAATTCCCAGTTTTAATTCTTTTCAAATAATCTTTTTTGTATAAAGGGTTTGGCCTAGACTTAACAGCTCTCATTAAAGAACCATCAGAAATAGCATTTCTATTTTTATTTTTTTCTAAATCTTTTGGAAGTATATCTAACATTAATACATCAATTCCAACATTTGCAAGGTGACATGCAATTCCTGAACCCATAACTCCTGACCCTAATACAGCAGCTTTTTTAATTTTATAACTCATATTTTCTATATTGGTGCTAAACTAATTAAAAATAAATTGAATTAGTTATAATGTTTAACTTTGCTAAAATAAAAAGTAATTCGTTATGGACAAAGAGAATATTCTTGCTCAGTTTCAAGAAAAAGCAAAAAATGCAGCTCCTATTGGAGGAATTATAAAATTTATAATAGATGATAACTCCATCTGCATTGATGGTACTGGATCAGAAAACAAAATATTATTGGAAGATATGGAGTCTGACTGTACTATTATTATGAAAGGATCATTAATGGAAGATATAAAAAATGGAAAGGTTAATCCAATGATGGCAGTTATGACTGGGAAATTGAAAATTAAAGGTGATACTGGACTAGCTATGAAGCTTCAATCTTTTATGTAAAAAAAGAAAATTTCATTTTTTTTTATTAAAATGATTTTTTTTTTATATTTATGACTCTTAAAACCAATTAATATCGAAAAGATTAATCTGAAAATAAATAGATCCAAGATAAATTACGCTTTATCCTTGGCTAACTCAATATCTAAAAAAGACCCTTCTTCAATAGATAAGATTTGGGCCTTATGTGGTTTTAAGTCTAAAAAAGAGTTTGATCGTTCTTTTCGTCAGATACATGGAAAGTCATTTCTAGAATATATTGAAGCTTTATAATTTAATATTTAATTAATCTTTGAAAATTTTATATGCTATTCAAACTACAGGAAATGGTCACCTTTCTCGTGCTCAAAAACTGGTTCCAAAATTTTCTGAAAAGACAAAAGTAGATATTATAACTAGTGGTCCCTTAAATAGTTTTCCAACCTACAAACCTCCAATAAAACATTACAAAGGATTTAAATTTTTCACATCTAAATCTGGATCAATTAATTGGATTCAGACTGTTTTTTTGAATAATTATTTTCAATTTTTTATTGATGTATATAACTGTCCTGTTAGAGATTATGACCTGGTAATAAGTGATTATGAACCAATTTCAGCATGGGCTTCAATGATAAAGGGAGTGAAATGTGTAGCACTAAGCAATCAATATGTGCTTAATTCAAAGAATGTGCCCAAACCCAAAAAATATAGCAGGTTACTACTAAGGGTAATAAATTTTTTATGTCCCACAAAACTTGGATATGGATATCATTATAGGCCCTATAACGAAAATATACTATCTCCTATTATTAGAGATAGAATTAGAGAAATAAATACTTCGACTAATAATGAAATCTTAATTTATTTGCCCACATATTCTATAAATAATATTATTGATATAATTAAAAAGATACCAGATCAAATGGAATGGACAATTTTTACCAATGAAAGTGATTCTAATTACAAGAAAGAAGGAGTGAATGTCAATTCTATATCCGATGATCTTTTTGCAAAAAAGATAGGTGCCTGCTATGGTATAATATGTGGTGCGGGATTCTCCACTACCTCTGAGGCA
>Ga0114999_10004281_pt1 | contig 17377 bp, 16 predicted proteins | sample ArcticOcean_MG_C_3_FD_89820 | JGI IMG/M metagenome (GOLD analysis project Ga0114999, IMG submission 89820) | Marine microbial communities from western Arctic Ocean - ArcticOcean_MG_CB8_126 | ecosystem: Environmental > Aquatic > Marine > Oceanic | place: Arctic Ocean: Canada Basin | collected...
GCGAAAATTGTCCGCGTCTACACAGATTTCGCTGACGCGCAACTGGCGTACGACCTAGGCGTCATCGGGCTGCGAGAGCTGATCAACGTTCGTTCTCCAGAAACCGGGGAGCAGATATCGACCTCCGTTGGCCGGATCATCTTCAATCAGGCGGTTCCGGAAGAACTGGGATTCCAGAACAATTTGATCGACTCCGACGCGCTCAGCGAGCTCGTAAGTGAAGCCTACGGGACGCTCGGTAATGAGCGGACGGCCGAGTTCCTGGACGAACTGAAGGACATAGGATTCCGCTACGCCACGCAGTCCGGGACGACGATCGCCATTAACGACATCATCGTCCCGGCCGTGAAGCCCAAACTTCTGGCAGAAGGCGACTCACAAATCGGCAAGCTCGACGACCTGTTCCTGCAAGGGATGATCGACGAGAAGAGCCGGTACCAGGAAGCGGTCAACATCTGGATGGCCGTCAACGAAAGACTCACCGAAGCGGTTCAGGACGAACTCCCGAACTACGGTGGGATCTACACGATGGCCCGCTCCGGCGCCAAAGGAAACATTCAGCAGATCAAACAGATGGCCGGCATGCGTGGCCTGATGTCCGACCCGAAGGGCCGGATTATCGAGCTGCCAATCCGATCATCATTCCGTGAAGGCCTGTCTGTGTTCGAGTACTTCATCTCGACTCACGGCGCCCGCAAGGGACTGGCTGACACGGCGCTTCGTACCGCCGACAGCGGTTACCTCACCCGTCGTCTCGCAGACGTCGCGCAGGACGTTATCGTTCTGTTTGAGGACTGTGGCACCGGCAACGGAGTGTGGCTTGAGACCGCAACGTCAGAACTGGACATCCCGCTCGTTGAGCGGATCGTGTCCCGGTACCCGGCGATGCCCGTGACCCACCCGGAGACGGGCGAGGTCTTGGTAGACATTGACACGCTGATGACTACCGCCGTGGCGAGCGAGATCATCGCCGCCGGGGTAGAACGTGTGCTGGCGCGATCGCCTCTCTCATGCGAGGCAACCCGAGGCCTGTGCCAGCGCTGCTACGGCGCATCCCTGGCCAACGGTCAGCAGGTGCTGCTTGGAGAAGCCGCAGGAATCATCGCAGCGCAGAGTATTGGCGAGCCTGGCACGCAGTTGACTATGCGTACGTTCCACACCGGTGGAATTGCCAGCGCGGTGGACATCACGAGCGGTCTGCCGAGGGTTGAAGAACTCTTCGAGGCTCGACAGCCGCGTGGAATGGCGATCCTTACCGAGGTCGACGGCGCCGTTGAGTTGTCAGAGACCGTGGACAGCCGTTTTGTGACCGTGAGGAACTCCGACACGTTCAGCGAAACCTACGACATTCCGTCCAGCCACAAAGCGCTGATCAAGACGGGTTCATGGGTAGATGCAGGCACGCCGATCATCGGCGTCAAGAAAACCGTAAAACTGACCGACGAAGAGGTCACGCTGGCGCTGCCGGATGAGATCCTTTCAGAGGCCGGCGGTACGGCATCCGTCTCAAAGGGCGTAGTTACGGTGACGTGGGAAGACAGTGAGGAACGGCAGTACGCCATCCCGGCTGCGGCCCACATCATGGTGAACCAGGGCGACGATGTGGAGGCCGGCACTGCGCTGACCGATGGCCCGAAGTCGCCGCAGGACATCCTGCGGATTGAAGGTCACCAGAGCGCACAAGCATACCTGACCCAACAAGTGCTCCGGGTGTATCGCTCACAAGGTGTGCCGATCCACGAGAAGCACGTCGAGGTGATCATTCGCCAGATGATGCGCAAGGTCCGCGTTGACACGCCCGGAAGCACCGACCTGCTGCCGGGTGAGCTCGTAGACCGGCTCATCTATGAAGAGATCAACAACAAGGTGATCGCTGCATCCGGCGATGCGGCAACGGCAAGCCCGGTACTGCTGGGCGTGACTCGTGCATCGCTGAACACCGAGAGCTTCCTCGCAGCCGCATCCTTCCAGGAGACGGCACGGGTGCTCACGGAGGCCGCTGTGAACGGCTCCGTAGACCACCTGCTTGGACTCAAGGAAAACGTGATCATCGGCCGGTTGATCCCGGCACGACTTGACCGTTCGGAAGAGGGACGCAAGAAGCTCGGGCTTGACACGATCAAGCACCGGATTGAAGGCACCCTCACCGGAACGACTCAGGCGCCGCCATCCTTCGAAGAGGCTCTGGCCTCCTTCGGCGGTGAAGCAGCGCTCGTCGCAGCCGGCGGCGGCGTGGCAGACCCGGATGCCGCTCCGAAAGCGGAAGCAGCCGCGGCCGCCGCGGACAAGAGCAAGGATTCATCCGGCGATGGCGATGGGATAGCGAATTTGCTGTCCGCCATCATGGGTGGTGGCGATGGCTCGTCAAGCTCCACGTCGGACCCGAAGTCGAATAAGGAAGCGGAAGCGCCTAGCGGCGACGATTAATCGTCGTTCCGGTAATTCAGGCCGGTAATCCAGACGTTCCAGGCTTCTAACGAGGCAAAATGTCGAAAAAAATCAGGGGGTCGGGCTTAACCGCCCGGCCCCTTGTCAGCTACAATCTTTCTTCGAGTTGGTAGTACGGGCGATTAGCTCAGCTGGTTAGAGCGCAGCGTTGACATCGCTGAGGTCGAGGGTTCGAGTCCCCCATCGCCCACCACTACTTTCCAACGGACAGGCACCTGTACAATTGATCCCATGACTCCACTTCCGGGCCGAACAATGACTACGAGGGCGCGTACCGCATAGCGGTTTTCGCGCCCGATCCCAAGCGTGAACGCCGTCATGGCGAGCGCGCATGTCAATCGTTTCAGTCGGATCGCCCACCAGAGCGGTGATCCGCCCCGGAAACGGCCGACAACACTGGCCGTTTCAATCAGGAGTCCCGCCATGTCCGCTCAGCAATCATCAGCTGACGCCAGTTCAGATCTCCCAGAACTCTCAGACCTTCGCTATCGAATGCGGCATTCTGCTGCGCACGTGATGGCGGAGGCCGTAATGCAGTTGTTCCCGAAGGCGCAGATCGCCATCGGGCCGCCGACCGATGACGGGTTCTATTACGACTTTGAGGTCTCACGACCGTTCACCCCCGAGGATCTCGTGCAGATCGAGGCCCTGATGCGGAAGACCGTTAAAGCTGACACGCCCTTCAGCGGCGTGACACTTTCACGGGATGCGGCCCTCGAACGATTTCAAGATCAGAAGTTCAAGGTAGAGCTGATTACCGATCTCCCGGAGGATGAGGAGATCACCGTCTGGAGCCACGAGTCGTGGGAAGACCTGTGCGCCGGGCGTCATGCCGAGTCCACGGGCAAAATCGGCGCGTTCAAGCTGCTTTCGGTCGCCGGCGCGTACTGGCGAGGTGACGAGAAACGCGAGATGTTGCAGCGCATTTACGGCACGGCATGGGAGAGCCAGGAAGAGCTCGATGGTTATCTAGAACGAATCGAAGAAGCGGAGCGCAGAGACCACCGCCGGCTGGGCCGAGAACTTGACCTGTTCTTCTTCGATCCCATCGCCCCGGCCAGCCCGTTCTTCCTGCCAAAGGGCACCATCGTCCTCAACGAGTTGATCGACTTCGTGAAGGAGCTGTACGGGAAGTACGGCTACCAGGAAGTGACGACTCCGCAGATCTTCAACACAGACCTCTGGAAGCAGTCCGGGCACTACGACAACTACCTGGACAACATGTACATGATCGACGTGGACGATCGGGAGTTCGGCGTTAAGCCGATGAACTGCCCGGCCGCTGCGATGTTGTACGCGGCAAATACGCACTCATACCGTGAGCTGCCTATTCGATACGCCGATTTCGGACGGCTGCACCGGTACGAGCGTTCCGGCGTCACGCACGGCCTGATGCGCGTACGCACCTTCGTGCAGGACGATGCACACATCTTCGCCACGCTCGACCAGATAGCGCAGGAGGTAAACTCCTTCATCGCCATGCTGGACGAGGCGTACACGATTCTGGGCTTCGGTGAGTTCCGGATGGCGTTGTCCCTGAGGCCGGATAAACGGGTCGGGACCGAGGAGATGTGGGACAGGGCTGAAACCGGTCTGTCCGAGGTGCTTCAGGCCTCCGGGCGCAAGTACGATCTGGAGGAAGGCGAGGGCGCGTTCTACGGCCCTAAGATCGATTTCTTTGTGCCGGACGCGCTGGGCCGTGAATGGCAGCTCGGCACGGTGCAGTTGGACTTCTCTCTGCCTGAGCGGTTCAACCTGCAGTACGCGGCGGAGGACGGAACTCTCCAACGTCCGGTCGTCATCCATCGCGCCATGCTGGGATCGCTTGAGCGCTTCATGGGCGTGCTGATCGAGCACACGGCCGGCGCACTTCCGATATGGCTCTCTCCGGTACAGGCGACCTTAATCCCGATCGCCGACAGACACATCCCGTTCGGCCAGGAGGTCGTCGAGAAGCTTCGCGCCGCCGGTGTGCGGGCGGAGGTCAACGACGGCAACGACCGCATGGGAGCGAAGATCCGTGCGGCACAGGGTCAAAAAATTCCATACATGCTTGTGGTCGGAGACCGGGAGCAGGAGGCCAACAAGGTGGCCGTGAGGGAGCGTTCCGGCGGCGATCTTGGCGCGATGGATGTCGATGAATTTGTGGCGCGGATCGTTGAGGAGATCGCGACCCGGGCCTGATCGGCGAGGTGAAGTAGAAGTTGAGGGAGTAGGGGTTACCCTGCTCCCTCTCCGCGTTCTGTTCAATCGGGGCGTTCGGCGTCCACCCGAGTGTTCTGTTTAATTGGCCGATCCAAATGGATCGAATATGCTCGATTTCATACTTCGCACACGCGCGACCTGCCAATACGCAGGTAAGATACGGGCACATAGTCGGCGATCCTCGTGTTTAACGATGACATTCGACCGGCGCCACCCTGTGACGACGCGTGTTTGCAGCGGAATTAGCCGCGTGCCTGGAGCAACTCCTAAATGACCACAGACAACATCACACTCCATCGCGGGCTAAGCGGCGTTTACTTCGACCGCACAGAGACGACCTTCATCGATGGAAAAGAAGGAAAGCTCCTCTACCGCGGGTACAACATCCACGACCTGGCCGGCGTCGCATCCTTCGAGGAAACCTCGTACCTGCTGATGTACGGCGAGCTTCCGACGCAGAAACAGTTGGACGATTTTGATGGGGTCCTGAAGGCCAACCGCAACATCCCGCCCGAGATTATCGACATCATCACGCTGGTCAAAGATGACCACCCGATGAGTGTGTTGCGCACCGCCGTATCGGCGCTGTCTGCGTTCGATCCTGAGTCCGAGGACAACTCGTCAGAGGCGACGCTTCGAAAAGGTATCCGCCTTACATCACAGGTGCCGACCATCGTGATGGCGCACCACAACATCCGCAACGGACGCGCACCAGTGGCGCCGAGCGAGACCCTGAGTCACGCCTCTAATTTCCTGTACATGATGGAAGGCGAAGAGCCGACCGCCGAGACGGCGGCGCTCATGGACACCGACTTTGTCCTGCACGCCGACCACGGCTCAAACGCATCGGCCTTCACGGCCCGCGCAGTTGCCAGCACGAACGCCCACCTGCACGACGCTGTGACGGCCGGCATCGGCGCGCTCTCTGGCCCCTCTCACGGTGGAGCCGCCGAGAACGTGATGACCATGGCGCTTGAGATCGGCGAGCCGGAAAACGCAGCACAGTACGTGAAAGACCTTCTCGCAGGAGGCGGCCGCGTGATGGGCTTTGGTCACCGCGTTTACCGCGCAGAGGACCCGAGGGCACGGCACCTGCGTGAGGGTGTGAGGAAGTTGAGTGAGGAGAAGGGCGAGCCGAAGTGGTACGGCATTCTTGAGGCCGTACAGGAGGCCATGACGCCTTACGGCCGTCGGGGCATTCACGTTAACGTGGACTTCTTCGCCGGCGTGATCTACTACCTGAACGGCATCCCGCACGACCTGTTCGTACCGATCTTCGCTGTCGGCCGGATTCCCGGCTGGACGGTGCAGGTTATCGAGCAGTTTGAGCACAATATCCTGCTCCGCCCGCTGCTCCAGTACGCAGGGCCAGAAGAACGCAAATACGTTCCGATGTCCGAGCGCTAGATCAACACATTGACCCGATAGTCTTGTTGAGGAGGGACGCCGTACTGGCGTCCCTTTTCTTATTGATGACCCAGTCAGAATTACTCCCGACGACAGATCCCATGACATCTCCTGACTCATACCCGGACCTAGAACGGCGGATTCGAGATCGAATCGAGTCCGATGGCCCGATCACGTTCGCCGAGTTCATGGACCAGGCGCTATACGGCGACGGCGGCTACTACACGCGCCCTCATGGAATCAGCCCTATAAGTCCAGAGGGGGACTACTTCACCAGTCCGTCGTCACACCCAGCTTTCGGTGCTTTGATCGCCGTTCAACTGCGTGATTTCTGGGAGCTGCTGGGCCAGCCGGATGTGTTCGACGCGGTGGAATTAGGTTCAGGTGACGGGACGTTGGCCCGGGATATGGTCGATTACTCCCGTAGGCTTGGTGGCGGTTTTTCCGAAGCCCTGAGATACACGGAGTTCGACCGCAGCACGTCCGATCTCGGAGCTCTGCCAGCCGGCATCACCGGCTGTGTGCTGTCCAACGAGTTGCTGGACGCGTTCCCGGTCCACCGCTTCGTGATCGATGGCGGAGCGGTTCTTGAGCTGTACGTGGGGGTGGAGGACGGTGTGCTTGTGGAGTCGGTCGGGTCGGTGTCGACTCCGGAGATCGCCGAGCGCGTCGCTCCGTTCATCCCAGACCTTCCGGACGGTTACCGCGGCGAGGTCAATCTCGGGTTCCGGGCGTGGGCAGATCGTATGGCGGGGATCCTGGAGCGCGGCTATGTGTTGACAATCGATTACGGCGAGATGGCGAAGGAGCTTTATAGGCCGGGTCGCGCGGAAGGCAGCTTGCGTGCGTACTACCGGCACACGCTTTCGCAGAACCCGTTCCGGCACGTAGGCGATCAGGATCTGACGGCCCATGTCGACTTTTCGGCAGTGGACACCGAGCTGGCAGCGGCAGGGTTCAAAGCGATGGGCATGACAACCCAGACCGCGTTCCTGGACCGATTGGGAATTCGGTCGCTACTGGCTCACCTACCCGGACTTGGCCTGCCGGCTGGCGAGGTCGACCGGAACCGTATGCCCATGCTCTGGCTGGCGCGGCCGGATGGACTTGGTCGGTTCAAAGTTGCGTTCCACTCGCGTGGTGTCGAGGGGCGTAGTCCCATCGGCCTGGACAGTCGAGGCTCCGGCCACGATCCCTTGTTGCTGCCGCCCGTCACATTGGCGCGGGACGACAGCCACTTCGATCTCGTCGGCGGCGCGTACCCGGACTCCGTTGGAGGCGGGAGTAGCGAATTCACAGCAACCTGGGCAGAGTTGCTGGGCGGGGATGAGGAGACTAAACAGTAGGGGCGGCGTTTGCTCCGCCCAACGACAGTACCCTAGCGACAACTTCCGCGCCCTGAGGCGACAACAGCGCCCTGAGGTTCTCGAAGGGCCGGGTCCCGCGATCACGCGCGGATCCCGGAGAACGCGCTCGCCTTAATCGCTGTCATCCGGATCCTTCCGGGACCGGAAGGACGAGGGGCCTTCACCGGAAGGGTTTACGGCAGATACGCCCGATTCCGAAAGACCTGTGCCTCCCTCATTTTGGCCCTCTCCCACCGGGAGAGTCGGCCGCCCCAACTAACCCTTCGCGATCCCCAGCAGCTCCTGCGGGTCCGGCAGCTCGCCTGGCGGGTACATGCGAGCGTCCAGGATCAGACCTGAACTGTCTATGACAAAGCTCGACCGCCCGGCCACGCCACGGTCCTCGTTGTAGATCCCGTAGGCCTGTGCGACGGCGCCTTTGGGGTGGAAATCGGCGAGCAGCTTGAAGCTGATGCCGCCGTTGGCCTCGGCAAACGCCTTCTGCGAAGCGAAAGAATCGACGCTCACGTCGAGGATCTCGACGCCGGCTACCTTGTAGTCATCCTGGTTCTCACGGAACCGCTTGAGTTGATTCGTTCAGCCGCCGGTGAAACTCAGCGGATGAAAAACAAGCACCACCGGATTGCCCCGGAGCTCGCTCAACGTGATCGGTTCATTCTCGTGCGACGCCAGCGTAAAGTCCGGCGCCGATATTCCTGCCTCGATGGCCATTTTTCTGTCATCCTCCCCGGGTTTGATACGTTTCAGGTCAGGCCCACAACTAATCTGCGGCCGTTAAATCCTCGTCTGGCTGCCAGCGCAGATACGGGTGTCGTGCCGCGTTGGCCTCGTCCAGTCTGGTGTTTGGCGTGTCGTGCGGTGCATCGTGCAACAGATCGGGATCGGAATCGATCTCTTTATTGATCTTCCGCATCACCGCTATAAATCGATCCAACGTGTCCTTCGTCTCCGTCTCGGTAGGCTCAACCATGAGCGCTTCCGGGACGATCAACGGGAAGTACATCGTCGGCGGGTGAATTCCGTAATCGATCAGCCGCTTCGAGATGTCCAGCGCAGATACGCCCTTGGCCTTCTGGGCCTGTGGCGACAACACGCACTCGTGCATGCAGACGCGATCTGCGGCAATGCCGAACTCGTCCGACAACGCCGTTCGGATGTAGTTGGCGTTGATGATGGCGTTCTCGGACACTTCCCGCATGCCCTCTGCGCCGACCGCCCGTATGTACGCGTAGGCCCGCACCAGCACGCCGAAGCTGCCGTGGAACCCGTTGACCCTGCCGACCGTCTTTTCCGGCGCGCCAAACCGATATGTATCGCCATCGCTATCTACGACCGGTGTCGGCAAATACGGCGCAAGCGTGTCAGAAACGAGAACCGGACCGGCCCCGGGGCCGCCACCGCCGTGCGGGGTGGAAAAGGTCTTGTGGAGGTTCGAGTGAGCGATATCGAAGCCCAGATCGCCCAGCTTCACGATACCGAGCAGCGCGTTCAGGTTTGCGCCGTCCGCGTACACAAGACCCCCGGCCTCATGAACGATGCTCGTGATCTCGAGGATGTTCGGCTCGAACAGCCCGAGGGTCGAAGGCAGGGTCAGCATGAAGACGCATGTGCGCTCGTCGACCAGCCCTTTCAGGGCTTCGACGTCCACATTGCCTTCGGAGTCCGACGGCACGGTAACAACCTCAAGACCGGCCATCGCTGCGGACGCCGGGTTGGTGCCGTGCGCGCTGTCGGGCATGAGTGCGACGGTTCTGATGTTGTCGCCCCGGTCCTGGAAATAGGCCCGGGCGATCATCAGGCCGGAGTACTCACCCTGTGCGCCTGCCAGAGGGCCAAGGCATACAGCCGGCAGGCCAGTGATCTCGCCCAGGTCCTTCTGTAGCTCCCAGATCAACTGGAGCGCACCCTGGACCGTCTCATCAGGCTGGTTCGGGTGGATTCCCGCCATACCGGGGAGGAAGGCCATCTCTTCATTGACCTTCGGGTTGTACTTCATCGTGCAACTACCCAGCGGATAGAAGTTCGTGTCGATCGAAAAGTTCATCGTCGAAAGCGTCGTGAAGTAGCGGACTACTTCAGGCTGTGAGACCTCTGGAAGACGCGCCTCGTCCGATCGCAGCAACCCGGCGTCCGGGAGCGTTTGATACGGCACGTCGAGTTCCTGCATCTGGAGGCCAATTCGACCGGTGACGCTGCGTTCGTTCAGGAGACGACGATCGATCTCGCCCGGGAACGGGGCGTTCATCGTCCGGCTCCGATTTCCAAAAGCGCCGACACAAGGGCGTCGATCTCGGCCCGGGTGTTGACCTCCGTCACGCAGATCAACATGCCATTGTTCGACCGGTCAGACATGTCGTGCCCGCCGATGATCTTATCTTCTAACAGTGACGTATTGATCTCATGGGGAGGTTTCGGGCACTCGACCATGAATTCGTGGAAGAACGGACCCTCCGTCTTGACGCTGAATCCCGGGATCTTGTCGATCTCTGAGGCCGCGTAGTGGGCCTTGTGGTAGCAGAGTTCGGCGACCTTTTTGAATCCGGTCCGCCCGATGACGGCGAGGTAGGTGGTCATCAGGAGTCCGATCAGCGCCGTGCTTGTGCAGATGTTGGAGGTGGCACGCTCACGCCGAATGTGCTGTTCACGTGTCTGAAGGGTCAGCGCGTAGCCGACACGCCCTTTTGTATCTGTAGTCCGTCCGATAATCCGGCCCGGCATCTGGCGCTTGTGGGCGTCCTTGCAGGCGAAGAGGCCGACGTAAGGCCCGCCGAAGCTGAGGGGCACGCCAAGCGCCTGCCCTTCAGCGGCGACGATGTCCACGTCACACTCGCCGGGAGTGCGGAACATGCCGAGCGATGTCGGGTTGACCGATGCGACGGACAGCGCGCCTGCGGCATGTGCCTTGCCCGCCAGCGCCGCCATGTCCTCGATCACGCCGAACTGGTTCGGGCTCTGGATCATGAGGCAGGCTGCATCGTCCGGAAGGTCATCGTCATGGCCGATCACCACGATCTCGATGCCCTGGTGTCGGGCGTACGCGTCCAGGATCTGGACGTTGCGTGGCTCAACCGTGTCCAGGACGGCGATGGTGTGTCTTCTGGTAATCCGGCAGGCCATCAGCGCGCCCTCGGCAAACGCCGTTGGGCCGTCATACATGCCGGCGTTTGCGACCTCCATTCCGGTGATCTCGCAGATCATGGACTGGAACTCGAACCCTACCTGGAGCGTCCCCTGGGCGACCTCCGGCTGGTAAGGCGTGTAGGAAGTCAGGAACTCGCCGCGTGCGACGACGGACTTCACCACCGACGGGATGTAGTGCCGGTACGCTCCGGCTCCAAGAAAGCAGGCGTACTCGCCGGGAGCGGCGTTGCGGGATGCAAGCGCGCCGATCTCGGCGGTCAGGTCAAATTCTGAGAGCGCAGGTCGGAGGTCCAGTTTCGGGAAGCGATGGGCCTCCGGGATATCCAGGACCAGGTCGTCGATAGAACTCACGCCGATCGCGGCGAGCATCTGCTCCCTGTCGGCTTCTGTGTTCGGGATGTAGGGCGAAATGTTTGTCGTCATATTTGGAGTGAACGCTCTACTCTTCTGCCGTCAGAGCGTCGTACGCAGCGGCGTCCATCAATTTCTCCAGTTGAGACGCTGCATCTGATGTCTCAACCTTGATGAGCCAGCCAACAGAATAGGGATCCTCGTTGACCTTTTCAGACATCGTCAAGAGATCGGAGTTGACCTCGACGATTTTTCCGCCGATGGGAGAGAAAAGGTCGCTGACCGCTTTTACTGATTCGATTTCGCCGAACTTGTCGAACTGGCTGACCTCGGCGCCGACCTCCGGCAGGTCGACGTACACAACGTCTCCAAGTGAGTCTGTAGCGAACTGCGTGACGCCCACCGTGACGATGTTGCCATCGACAAGCGCCCACTCATGTTCGTCTGAATACCTGCGTTCGTCCGGTGTTGTCATCTGGTCCCTCTGATCGATTCTGATTTGTTTCGTGTCAGGACGCTGGCGTGTGGTTTTGATAGGTGAGTCTTAGCGGTTAAGACCGCTTTCGGGAGTAGAACGGCAACGGCACGACCTCCGCTTCTACAAGTCTCCCGCGGACATCGATTTCGAACCGGGTTCCCTCGTTTGAGAGGTCGCGGTCAACGTAGCCCATGCCTATATTGTCGTCAAGCGTGGGCGAGTGCGTCCCGGAGGTCACGATACCGACCTCCTTCCCGTCTTTGATTACGGCCAACCCGTGCCGCGGGATTCCACGCCCTACCATGCGAAATCCAGCGATCACCCGGGGCGTCCCGGCGTCTCTGATCGCCTTCAGTGCTTCGCCCGCAATGTATCCGGGCGTGTCGATGTATGTAAATCTCTCCAGCCCGGCCTCGTACGGATTGTTGTCTATCGTCATGTCGTTTCCGTGGAGCATCAACCCGGCCTCAAGTCGGAGCACATCCCGTGCGCCCAGGCCTGCCGGTACGACACCCTCGGCCTCCAGAGCGCGCCAGAGATCGGCGGCGCGGTCGGCGGGCGGCATGATCTCAAACCCGTCCTCTCCGGTGTAACCCGTGCGAGCGATCCGGCTCGGTATTCCGGCCACCTCGGCCCTCCGAAGTCGGAACGGGCGGACCGAAGATGCGGGCAACGGGCATAATCGGTCGACAATTTCGACGGCGTTCGGCCCCTGAACGGCGATCATCGCCACGTCCTCTGACAGATCAGCGAAGAACACCCCGCCGTTCTGTTGCGCGGCCGGGATCAGGAACTCTTTTACGGCCTCGGCGTTGCCGGCGTTCGCCACCAGAAGGCACTGGTCTTCTGTGACCCGATAGACGATCGCGTCGTCGATGATCCCCCCCTGCTCATTACAGATGACGTGATAGCGCGCCCTGCCCTGCCGCAATCCCGCCACGTCGGCGGCCAGCATCCGGTCAAGGAACGCCACGGCCTCCGGGCCGACGAACTGGAAGCGCGCCATGTGCGACACGTCAAACATGCCGGCGTTGCTCCGGACGGCGCGGACCTCTGAAAGGATGCCGTCCGAGTACTGCACCGGCATGTCCCATCCGCCGAACTCAACCATGCGAGCTCCGGCCGCGACATGGGTCAGATGCAGTGGCGTTTTCTTGAGTGAATGCTCGTCTGGCATATGCGGTCCCGGTAGAGGCTAGGGGGAGGGTTCAGGAGATGAGCCTGGAGTCGTGAGCAGACCGGAGCGGAAATCGTACGGTCGCTCACCCTGAGGGTCAACACGGACCGATCTGTGATTGAGCCTGACACGGCACGCGGTGTTGGGTGGTGATTCAGCCGTCTGGAGCTGGACAAGTCTACCGGCAGAATTCCCAATAAATTTCGGTACATACCGGCCAGTTGGATCACCCCCACTGATATACTCCGAGGCCCAACCTGACACCCATTCCGGAGCAAATCAATGTCCCCGTCTCTACTCGAAGGCGAGTACGCAAAGCTCAATTTCTACAAGCTGGACAAGATCTGGCGCAGACTCCCGGAGGATGAAAAAAAAGCCTCCAAGCGGGAGTTCGCATCGGTGATATCCGAGATAGGGCCGGAGTCTCCTATCACTTCTTACGGGCTTACCGGAACGCGCGGTGATTGCGACATCATGCTCGCCCAGTCATCAATGGACCTGGACGACTTCGACGAAACAGCGAAGCGCATCAACCACACGCACCTCGCCGGTTACCTTGACCAGTCGTACTCGTTTCTCGCCGTCCGCCGGAAGACGCAGTACAAGCACGGCGGCGCCGAGCCGGAATTTCAGGACTACTACAAGTACTTCATAATCTATCCGATGGTGAAGAAGCGTGAGTGGTATCAGTTAAACCAGGACGAGCGGCAGAAGATGATGGGAGATCACTTCAAGATCGGCCACAAGTACCCGTCCATCAAGATCAACACGACTTACTCCTTTGGCCTGGACGATCAGGAGTTCGTGGTCGGCTTTGAGACGGACGAGCCGCGAGAGTTTGTGTCTCTGGTGATGGAACTTCGGGAGATCCCGGGCGGCTTCTACACCAAGAGCGAGACGCCGATATTCGCCTGCGTACGCAAGCCTATCGAAAAGGCGCTGGAAGCCATCGGGTAGTACCCCGCCTCACCCTGTCATCCTGAACTCGATTCAGGATCCGCTGCTTTCCACATCCGGCGAAATCATGGGTCCAACCGGTCCCTGTCGTCAATCTGACAAGGTTTTCGTGGCATGGTCCGATCCTGAATCAAGCTCAGGATGACCAATCGTGAGTTCTGGATGGCAGGGTTTTCGGGGTGCGACCGACCCGCCAATTGAAAAGGCCCCGGTTTAAACCGGGGCCTTTGCGTTATCTGGAACTACGGCCCGAACTGTCAACGGGGCCGTGAAACCTGACTACTTGTTGTCTCCGGGTTCTGAGTTGTCGTAGTCATAGTCGTAGTTGAGGGGGATGAAGCTCTGCTCGTTCTCAGGTACCTGGTCTTCCGGGAAGATCGCCGTGACCGGGCATACCGGCTCACAGGCTGCGCAATCGATGCACTCTTCCGGGTTGATGAACAGCATGTTGTCTTCGGGGTTGGAGTAGATGCAGTCGACGGGACAAACGTCGACACAAGCACCGTCTCTTACATCCACGCAGGGCGAAACGATGATGTAGGTCATCCTGTTGGCAATCCTCCTGGCCGAAAAAATTTCAGGGCGGCGCCCTGTTAATGGCTTATTTATGCTGAATCAACGCCGAATTATAGGTAGCGCCGACTCGCAAGTCTAACTCGCATTTCCCGTCGTGGACGGAGACATACGAAATCCGTCCCTTCGACGTACTCTTTTACGTGACAGATCTATGATCCGTGGAGGTATTACCGGCCCGACGCGGCCGGGAAATTCCCGGATTCGTCACAATATTTCGTAACCCGTCAACAATTTCGAGGAGATTCGGATGCCGTCCGCAACAACAGCCGTCGTGACCGGTGGCGCAGGATTTATCGGTTCGCACGTCGTCGACAGACTCGTCGATGACGGGTACCGAGTCACCGTGATCGACGATCTCAGCAGCGGCAAGCGAGAAAATCTGCCTTCCGGCGTCAACGTCGTGATAGCGGATGTGACTTCAGAAAAAGCTGCGGACGCCATCCGAAACGCTGCCCCGGAGCTTGTCGTCCACACGGCAGCGCAGATCAGCGTCTCGGTCTCCACCAGAGAACCGCTGATGGACGCCCGAATTAACGTCCTGGGCACAGTAAACGTCCTGGAAGCGGCTCGGACCTCAGGCACAAAGAAGTTCGTGTTCTTCTCATCGGGCGGGATGGTGTACGGACAGCCGAAAGATCTTCCCGTCAGTGAATCGCAACCGACAGCACCCGAGAATCCGTACGGCACGTCAAAACTTGCCGGCGAAGAGTATCTGGCGATGTACAGGCGGGCGTTCGGGTTGGAATCCACGGTTCTTAGACTGGCCAACGTTTACGGCCCGCGCCAGGACCCGCACGGAGAGGCCGGGGTCGTGGCGATATTCGCCATGGCCATGCTGGCCGGCAAACCGATCACGATATTTGGCGACGGCAACGATGAGCGCGACTACGTGTATGTGTCGGACGTGGTCGATGCCGTGATGGCAGCAGCGCCGCCCGTCGGACCACAGCACTGCAACATCGGCTCCGGCGCGGGCACAAACGTCAACGAGCTATACACGCGTCTCAGCAAACTGACCGGATACGCGCTCGAACCACAGTACGGGCCGCCGCGCCCCGGCGACATCCACGCCATAAGCCTGGACGCCACACTGGCACGAGCCGAACTGGGCTGGACGCCGAAGGTCGATCTCGAGGCCGGCCTCGCCCGTACGGTCGAGTTCTTCCGCCAGAAAGCCGGCGGCTAATCGCCCTTAGTACTCAAGCGTTATTGGCACGCCTTCCGTGAGGCCGGCGTGCCGCATGGCGATCCACTCATCCAGAAAGGTCTGGTTCCACTGGTCCGTCAGCAGGTGCTTCATCATCTCCTCGAAGATCGGCCAGAATACGATGATCCCGTCCGCTCCGTCCCGAAGTGCGGCATGCGCCTACTCCACGGAACGCACAAGCGCGGCCGTGATGTAAGGACGCTGATCCCAGCCTGCGAACATCTGCACACACTCTCGCACGAGCTGTGTGGGATCGCCGCCCATGTCCTTCACCGGCTCCAGGAACGAAAGTATGTGTGTCACGCCGGCCCGTGCGACCGCGGCCGCCTGCGCCAGTGAAAAAACGGTCGTGCAGTACGTCTTGACGCCCTGTTCCTGTAACGCCGCGAATGCGCCGAGCGCGTGTGGCGTGCAGGGGATCTTGAGGATGACCTGCTCAGACATCCGCGTGAACACCTCTCCAACTGCAAGCAACTCGTCCGTAGTGTGGCCGTCAATCTCGACCACGACCGGCTTGTCCGTGATGTCCAGATATCGCTGTACGACATCCGTGATCTGGCCGTACTTCTGGACCATATGGTTCAGCACCACGGTGTTTGTGACGATTCCAGCGACTCCACGATCCATCCAGACCTTCAGGTCCTCTGGATCACCGGTGAGCCATACCTCCGGTCCTGCGCCTGTGCGGCGGTCAGTTTATGCAGCGCCAACTGATGGCCCGGTTCCGTTTGTGCTGGTTCTTCGGGTTACGAGAGGCATCGTCGCCGACTCCGTTCATTGCTCAGGATGATAGCGAGAGTCTAGCAGTGGACACGCAGAGGTACTCCGCAACGTGGCGGGCGTTCGCACACCTTTTCCCAACCGGGAGAACATGCAAATACTTCACATAGGCGATCGTAGGTAAGGGAGACTGAATTCAAGACGAAATTCTCCTAGGCCAAATCAAACCTGGATTAAAACCCAGAACAAACCCCAGAATTAATCAGGGGCCAGGAGACCGTGGCATCGTCTTTTGATATGGAGTGTGGAATGGCAAGCATCTTGATAGTGGATGACAGCCCGGAGGTCCGCGTAGCCCTTACGACGACGCTTGAAGACGCCGGACACACGGTCTCGGAGCCGTCCGACGGCCGCGACATTGTCGAGCAAGCCGCACTTATCCAGCCGGACGCAATCGTGCAGGACATCAACATGCCGGACGTGGACGGCATTACAGCGCTACGTGGACTCCGATCAGACCCGCTAACCCGGGACCTGCCCGTCATAATGCTGACCGCGATTGCGGATATGGACCATGTGCAAACGGCGATCGGAGCAGGGGCGCAGGATTATGTGCTCAAACCGTGGGACGCCGATACCGTCCTTGAACGACTGTTCAACGCCAAGGAATCCCGGCGATACAAGCCCAAGGCCGGAGATAACCGGCCTTGGGCCGCACGCCAGTAATTAGCCCTCGGTCGAGGACAGGGGATTAACCGTCACCCTGCTCAGGACCGCATCGCTCGTGTTCTTGAAGTGGTGGAGCGATCCGGGCGGAACCATCACGCAATCGCCCGCTTTTATCGGGTACTCGGTGCCGTCCACCCAGATGATGCCCTCGCCGCGGGTGATGTACGCCTGGTGCTCCCAGGGGTGCGTGTGGTGGGCGCTGGACTCGCCGGGCTGGTGGTCGTGGTAAAGCGTGACCACCGTCGGCACGCCATCGTCCGGGCCGAGGATCGGGTTGGAGTGATCGGCCCTGTTCTTGATTACCGGTTCCAATATCTGCTCCTCTGGATAGCTCTCTTTGTGCCACGTAGGAGAGGCGCTTGCCCCGCCCGTTCTTCAAAAACACAGGATACGCATAACGCCACGATTGTCATCCTGCGCGTGAACGGCCCAGTGTCCTGAGGCTCTCGAAGGTCCGACTCACTCAAGTACGCCGAAGTACGAGTCACTCGTTTCTGATCACTGTCATCCTGAACTTGTTTCAGGATCCGTTTCTACGGCGGCAACGTCATCATTGGAGCGAGAGCGTTCGTTCACCCACTCCTGAATCCGAGAGCCGACGGTGTGCGAATACC